>Ga0209705_10000085_pt1 | contig 45944 bp, 36 predicted proteins | sample PPLLaktember2015_5_FD_187262 | JGI IMG/M metagenome (GOLD analysis project Ga0209705, IMG submission 187262) | Freshwater sediment microbial communities from Prairie Pothole Lake near Jamestown, North Dakota, USA - PPLs Lake P8 Core (1) Depth... | ecosystem: Environmental > Aquatic > Freshwater... | reverse complement strand
CAGGGGTCAAGACCGGAGTTTGGCTCTTGGGATTTGCGAATAGTACAATCTCAAGAGCCACCGGCATGTATACTCCGGGATTGACACCAATGCGATAAATCCAAGGGTTGCTTCCGAATGTCGCGATAAATGACGTATCTCCTTGCAGGTCAATAGGATACAGCAGTTCTTAGCCTCGTGTTCTGTACAGATTCTTATGAGGAACCACTTTTTTTACATCGTCAAATTACCATAAGATGGAGGGAATCAGTGTTGAAGTCGGTGAAAATCTAACTCGAAGGTTTTTTGTGGAAACAAGGCAGCAGCAAGTTCCTTTCGAACGGCGATGAACTGATCCGCACAAACATACCCACCGGGCAACCGTTTTGAATTGGTTTGAACAAGACCGTTCTGTAAATATATGACCGAATAACCGTATTTATCAGCATCTTCCAGATTGGGCATGTTGACAAGTAACCCAAATACAATGTCCGGGCGGCTCATGTTGTAAACTTTCTCAATGGCTTGACGATTCTCAAAGTAGAAGTTATACTCCAGTGCAAGGCCAAACTGATTTCTGGGTAAATGGGAGGTTATTTCGCATTTTGTAAAGAATCTATCCGTCAATCCCCTTAGGTCCGTCGTATGGACCCGGCCATAGTGTTTCTTAATTATGTGGAAGGGTGCCATGCCCATCTGAACGCTAATAATATTAACCTTATCGTTTTTTTTATAATCAAGCAGTCGCTGGACGATGCGGTCCAGATAATAGATGGTTGGTATATCCCGCATGTGAACGCGATTGGTACGCTCAAACCAGGAAAAATTGGAAGAGCCATAATCAAGGCCAAAAGATTTATAATGTTGGAAGGCACACCATATCGGCATTCCTGTAGATTTTGTTTTAGCCAGATTGATGACGCTATATATTTGTACGAGGACTAATAAAATCAGCATTAATCTTGGAATTAATTTTAACTTGAACATGGAGAAAAGGGAATATGGCAAGAATATAACCGCCACGGGGAGCATGTGTACCAAAAAACGACCGCACTCCATCCAGTCTCCGCCGGAAAATATTATAAAGGATGTATAAGTTGCTAAAAATAATAATGATAGCAGGATGTAGGGATTTAAACGATTGTATTTGAGTTGCTCCCAAGCAGTATAAGAGACGGCGCAAACAGTAAGCCCGGTAATTATCGATATGGATGGGCTCATAAACATATGAATCTTCAAATAAAGAAATCCGTTTTTAATAACTTCCCATGTTACTCCAGCGGATTTTGCAAACACGGGTTGGGGAAAGACGCTACCAAAGTAACAAAATCTGAAAATAAAGAGTATCGCACAAATTACTGAGGCAGAACCCAAAAGAATAAGTAACCTAGATAATAAGTTCTGATTTAAGACCTTATTATCGGAGACAGAAGCAGATATTATCAGTACTGCCAATACACCCATCAGCATACAAATCAGTACGACAGGCATTTCGGGTCGGACAGTAACTAAAAGTATAGTTACCCCCAGAGAGTAAATCAAATTTAAGTATCCCGGCTTGTTAAGATATGCGCCATAAGCAAGAATTAACCACAAGACAGCAAGAGAAACAAGTGTAGATTCCATCCCTCCAAATATCCAGTAAACATAATATGCTGAAGTTCCAGTAAGAAGGGCAGAGAAGAAACCAATTTGAGGATGTAATTTCAAGCCAAGTCGATAAACAGATACCGAACTATAAGCCCCCAGTAAAATTGTGATTATTGAGCCTAAACTGACAATATTAATGCCGCTAATAAAGTTTACAGCGGCTAAAATAAGTACTTGGAGCAAACTGGAGCTTTGTTCAACTTTTTCGCCGTTGTAATTCAGAATCTCTCCGAAATGAGACAAACTGTATGCAGGCCAATAGGTGATATGCGAATCATCCCGTCCAGCAGAAGAGAAAAACACAAAACCTAAGAGTACCGGAAGGATAATCAAAAAAATGTATTGAACGAAACATTTTAGCTGTTGGGGAAAAGTCATGCTTTATCCCGATAATCGTTGGGACATAACCGAATAAATCTTCCGCAAGAAGATCGCTCCAGCCCCAACGGCCGAATATATTTACCTTTTTCCTCTATCGTCGGTGAAGATGGAAAGGAAATAAGTTGCCAGAAAAGCAAAAAAACACTTTCATGAAAATGCGATTATCATGCACTATTTATCGGTCAGTCGAGGAATTACCTGTACATATATATACACAGATTTATTATGCTAAGTTATCGGCTGCAATTAATAAATTTTGCCGGTATTTTGCGTAAGAGATTGCTATCAAACAAGTTATATTATATTTGCCGGATTCTATCGAAGGAATCAAGGTTGTTTCAAATGGAGGGAATCTTACATGTTTGACGAGAAAGCTTATATTGCATTTTCTTGATAAAACCGGCCGCCGGAAATATAGGCCAACGGGGCAGATTGGGCCAAAAACGCTTCCTTTTTCAAGATAAATTTGGTAGAATTAGGTGAAGTAGAGTACAGCAGGCTGGCTGGAAGTGACGCTGGCGTCAAAAGGATTGTGAAACATTAATTCCGTTACTACAACAATGTTTTTCAGGTGTGAATATTGACTTTTGACGCCAAAATCGAGGGTGAGAGAAGGTTTTAATGGCAAATTCCGAAATACATACGAAACGTAAGAAAAGATCGCACAACGATTTGACTCGGCGTGAGTTGCTCAAATGTGGGATTTACGGTGGTTTGGCATCGGGTTTGTCCGTTGGCCTTGGGCTGAGCGGTTGTAAGAAACAACGCAGCCAAAAAAATAAACGGGTGCAGCAGAATCAAAAAAGGCAGCAGCGAGGAGATAGGCCCAACATTATTCTCATAACACTGGATACTACACGGGCTGACCATCTGGGCTGCTATGGGTACGACCGAAACACCAGTCCCAACCTTGACAGGTTGGCCAGTGAATCGATTCTTTACACACGGGCGATCGCGCCATCGAGTTGGACACTTCCCTCCCATGCCTCTCTGTTCACTGGAAAATTCACTTCAAGTCACGGGGCGAGGTATGATGCCAATGGGCCATTGTATCTTTCCGACGCTGTCCATTTGACCGGATCAAGACAGACTGGTCATCGTGCTCGAGGTTTGGCCCAGGACGAATTAACACTGGCGACAATTCTCAAACAAAATGGCTACAAAACGGGAGCGGTGGTGGGTGGTCCCTGGATGAAAAAGATCTTCGGGCTGGATAAAGGTTTCGAATTCTACGACGATGATCAAATCAGTACCACCAGCGGCAGGTTGGCCTATCAGGTTACCGCCAGTGCCCTGAACTGGATCGAAAATTCGCAGGAGCGAGAATTTTTTCTTTTTCTTAATTACTTTGATCCTCATGCCCCTTACATGGCAGCGGAAGGTTTCGCGAAAGCGTTCCTGCCGAAAAATGCGATACTTTCCAAAAAAGATCCATCAATAGAAGAAAGGATTGCCCTTTACGATGCTGAGATTCTATACATGGATCATTATATTGATAAACTTCTGCAGAAACTCAAAGATTGGAATTTGTTCGAGAACACCTTTATAATTGTGACAGCAGATCATGGTGAGTTATTTGGCGAACACGGCAAATTTAAGCACGGCCATTACCTTTACCAGCAGGAGATTCACGTACCGTTATTTTTGAAGTATCCTGGCATGGAAGTTGCGCCGGATCAGACAGACGTACCAGTACAACTGAATGATGTCTTTGCTATAATTCTGAATCGCATGGGAATCGATCTGCCGCAGGGCATCCAGGCAGGTGTACCGCCTGAGATCGGACACCCGATTATTGCGGAGACTTATCCGATATCGAGGTTCAGCTCGGACGGCGACTGGAGGGTGATCATTGAGGGAGACTTCAAATTCATCTGGAGCAGTAAGGACAATCACATGTTGTTCAATCTGAAAGATGATCCTGGAGAAAGCGTAAACCTTATCCATAGTATCCCTAAACGTGCCGAAACCATGGCAGCACAACTGGATCAGTATGTGGTTGGCCTACCGAAGCCTGGGCTCGCTACACCAACACAACAACTGGACGAAAGTACGAGAAAAGCTCTTGAAAGCCATGGATACGTAAGATAGTCATTTATCAGGGTTTTATCTGAGATCGAAAATCAAATAATTATCATTCTGAACCAGTATCGGATACTTTTGGTTAAGCAGTTTTTTCAGGTCCGGTTGCCGGTCGAACTCCTGAAAGTTGGTTACGATAAAATATTCAAAAGGACATTTTGAAAGCCAGAGGTTAAAACGTTTCTCGGTCGTTATTTTTCCCCCAGGAGCAGTTCTATAATGATGAATGTCCGCCAGAGTGGGCCAATACCGTCCTGAAATCTGTCCGTGATAGTTAAGAAATCTCCCATTATGATATTCCAGAGATATCGTATTGATACTATGGTTAACCGTTTGTCCGATTTGCTCGGCAATTTTCACTTGAGATGTATAATCTTTTCGGAGTCGTTCAAGGAAATTATTGTCGATTCCTACTAATCTACAGAAGCTTTCTGCTTTACGTATTGTATTCGGACTGAATTTGATGCGTTCGTATTTTCCATTAATGATATTATACATCATAAACAAGAGAATCACGAGCAGCAGTCCAATGCTCATCATGACCAGATGTGATACCGTTGACATCCGGCGCAGCCGTTTTACGGCGTACGAGCATATTGCCGCCAGGCCAAGGGCAACGACGGGGATGAACGGCATTTGATAATAATTATGTGTGTGAATGGCATACGAAAACACCAATCCGTAAACCAGGTAACCAAGCCACAAGCCGATCAGCAATGCCCGAGGCCGGCCCCTGGAAAACAGGAGGATCGCCAAAGCCGCGGCAATAAAGGCAGGAACGCCCACAGTCAAGCCGATTTGTTTCAACCATCCGAGCCAATAAGGTAAAGAGAGAATGAGATATGGTCTGAATTGCAGTTTTGGCTGTCCTGCTAAGAAATCCGAGATGAACAAGCCCCATAGGCAATAGATAACCGTGGGGATTAAAGTTATCGTTGCGAAAAGCCAAAAGTCAGGGCGAGCTAATGGTTTTCGAGTTTGTTTCTCACAATAAGCAAGTGATATAAACCCTGCGAAAATTATAAACACACATACAGGTTTGATGAAGACTGCACAAGCGCAGGCTACTGCGGCAATGATTAATCGAAGGATCGACGGCCGATCAAAATATTGCCAGATAGCGTAAATGCCGATCAACATCATCATAACCATCATCGGGTCCGGCTGGAAACTTTGGCTTGCGAATATGCCGTAGGGGACAAACAGGTAAAAGGCGGCGGCAAACCACGCGCCATCAGGTGGAATCAGTTTTCGGGCGAGTAGATGGAGAAAACCCCCGCCAATCAGCCAAAATACGCAGGAGAACAACCGTGGAATCCAAAAATGTTCTCCCCCAATAATCCGATACCCCCAATAAGCCAAATGTTCCATAATTCTTGGTTCAGCAGTTGGCGCACTTTGTGCGTTGATTGCGGCGATTTGCCGGCGCCAATCGGGCAATGATTGTATGTGTTCGAAATAGTACCCACGGGCGACTATGAAAGAATGATATTGCCTGATCGGATGGAAATTCAGAGGTGGCGAGGCAATACCATACAGTCTGATCCCGAATGCAGCTATAAACATAATAGAAATAAGCAATAATTGCCAAAGCCTGCTAGGTGAAGAACATATTTTTACATCGGCCGTCTCAACCATTTTTTACCTGTGTTTTTTTGTTAGCTCAAACGGTTCATTTGGTTTTCCGGGCGAATCCTACGATAATCTGACATTTCTTTGCGAAGAACCTCGATTTATAGAAGGGCACGAGGTATTCTTCCAATCGACTTATGCCCCGTGGTATAGCGGTTATTATACCTCTTTCGAACTCGGGTCGCAGCAAAAGGCAAAACAACCCGACGCCGTAGCGCCTTTCAAGGGAAAGATTATGATTGCTGAGAATTCGTTCGATTTCCTTGTGTGTGTACAATCGAGCGATCAGCCCATTCTCCTGATTAAGTTTATAGTATTTTGAAATATAATTGGCATACAATCTGAAAAGGCATCCATGAAATGAATTTGTTGGACAGTAGGTAAAAAGCAAGTAACCATCTTTTTTAAGTTTGCCAGCCATTTGGCCTACAGCTTTATCGAGGTTGGGAATATGATCGAAAGTGCACATACAGCTAACCCAGTCATATACCCCTTGAGGAAGTCCGCTCAAATCCTCCGCATCTCCTAGAGAGAAAGAGACCATGTCCTGAACTTGTGCGGTTTGCGCGTTTTTCCGGGCAATATTCAGCATTTCGCTACTTATGTCCAATGCATCTACCTGGCAGCCCTGCCCTGCAAACCAGATGGAAAACATGCCTCGACCGGTTCCAACATCAAGAACTCTCTTGTCCTTCCAAGGAAACACATAATTCTCAATAACACGAAGTAAGTTTTTAAAATGATAACGATACAATCCCTCAAGAGGATTCCACCATTGAGATACGGTTTTTTCGGTTGAAAAATAGGATTTAATTTGCTCCGGTTGTAAATGATCCATGGCCCTTGATTATACCTCTGAGTTCAACATAAAAATAGTCGGATACGGTGATGCATTTTCGAAGTTATTAAGATCTAAACCGTTCATGTAAGAGCATACGCAGAGTTCGCCCTATCGTTTGTCCGACCTTCATTTTTGATAAGCTGGCTTTTTTGTCGTATCGTAAAATAATAGGGACTTCACCGCAAATAGCGCCCTGGCGTCCTAACGCCAATAGTATCCCCGCCATACAGGCAAACCCCTCGCCGGGGAATAATAGTTCACCCTGTGCTTCCAGTGCTTTCTGTAAGAATTCCGCACGATACGCCCGATAACCACAGGAATAATCTTTGACTCCTTTGATAGGATAAACCATCCGAAACAGCAGCGACATCACCCGTGAAAGAATCCGCCTACGAAGCGGTATCCCCTTGGCCACAGCACCCGGCTGATAACGGGAAGCAATGACCACATCCCTTCCCTCCTGTATATTTCGTACCATGCGCAAGGTCAATCCAGGCGAATGGCTGTTATCCGCGTCCATACAGATGATAACGTCCTTTGGTTTGGCTTTCCGGGCCGCAATCGTCATACCCCGCATAAACGTCTCCGCCAGTCCCTGGTTCTTCTCATTCTCATAAACTTCGAGTGGCAGTTCCCCGGCGCTTTGGTGGGCAATTTCCGAGGTGTTGTCTGTCGAACCATCGTTTACGAGGATGATATGTATGTCGAAGTTATAATTATCTTCTACCACATTCTGGAAACCATTTATTATAGCGGCGATGTTTTGTGCTTCATTATACGCCGGCAATACTACCCACACTTTCATAATATTTCATCTCAAAAAAAAGTTTGCTCAGATTGATTTCAGCCCTTTTGGGCTACGAAATAATACGCACTGCCTATCCTTCGTAGCAGAAACCGCGGCCTGGTAAGGTGAAGATACCAGCGTGACAATATGAGTTTTCGGATTACAGCGCCTGTTTCCACCAATTTAAAATGATGTCTTTTTAATTTCTCAATCCATTCCCGCCGTGATAGTTTAAACACGTGAGTCGGATCTCGGTCGAGATATTCTACCAGCCATCCCAACGGCCCGTCGTAAACAGGGACAATCGCAATTAAAAATCCTCCCGCCTCAAGCCGTGAGTAAATAACCGGTAATGCCTTATCCAATTCTGGAATATGCTCCAATACATCCCATGCTACAACAGCACACGGCACCCGGTCCGTCGGAATACATTCGTAAGAACCCAAAAAAAGCTTTGCGCCTGGCACTTTGCTCCTGGCGACTTCAAGCCCAAATTCATTTATGTCACATCCTTCACAATCATATTGCGAAGACGCCTTCTGGAAAAAGTGCCCTTTTCCAACCCCCAACTCAAAAATCGCTCGTCCCGGCGGTACCCATTTACGCAGCAAATTCAGGTAAAACTCGAGTTTCCGCTCACTGGTTTGCAACTCATAATCGACGTAATTTTCATTAAAATAGTGTTTTTTGGGGGGAATCGCCATAATTAAGCCGTATGCAAAAATACTGTACAAGATTTATTCTAAATTACTGAACCTTTGCAAAATTGGGGTAAAGCCAATTGGACCTTGATACGCTCAAAATTCCATCCATCATCCTCGATCCGCTCGATCACCCAGGAGATTGTGTCACTGAGGGTTTGTCGAAGTACCGACATACAGGCTTGGCCTATGGTCGTCAGGCGTTCTTGTGCCCACTCACGCGCACAGCCCTGCCGCAGTTGACGCATAAGAACACTGTGCGCCAGGAAGGCCATATACATGTGGCGGGTCTGGCCACGGCCTTTCCCAAGCTGACAGTCGCCCATGCCCAAATGCCCCTTGCCGTCCCGATGGAAGCACTCTGTGCCTCGCCAGCGACAACGATAAACCCGCAGTATCCGTGTGACCTCCCAATGGATACGATTGCAGACGAGAATCTTTTTAGCATTTTTATCTTTTCGATTGTCCCAGACAATTACAATTCTGACCTTATGGTTCACATCTGGAATACGAATGGTTTTGGTGAAATAGTACTGCCGCGAACCGTTAAGCATGATGGGTTTGCGATCATTGGGGGAGATTTGACCAGCCAGTTCTTCAGCTTTGAGTTTTTTACCTTTGAAAATGATCTTACGATTGAACTTCAAATCCCCAACATATCTTCGCCCATAACCGTGGATGTGGTTCAGATTGGCGGCGCAGGTGAAATAACTGTCGAAGGCGAAATCGCCGGGGATGTCCTTTTCCACTACCCAGTCAATCTGCCATCGAGCAAATTTATTGTGATCGACAAACTCAATGCCCTGTTCTTTACAATCTTCTTCCTTGACGACGGTTGGAAATTCCACGATAGCTGGCATAATCGAATCTTCCGTGATTCTGTAACGCTTCCTGCTATCAATACTTATCGTCAATTTACTCATTTTGAATCCAATTTTCCAATTTTGCAAAAGTTCAGTCACTATTTGCGCGACAATTGGTCACGCACCTGTTCGAGCCATTTGGCGTCAACCGGAGCGTACGGGCGGAACTTTTCGACCATGCCCTGCTCTTCACTGTAGAACAAGGCTCGCTGGGGGCCCAACTGGTTGGCCACGGGCGAATCGATCAGGTTGCTGGAGTCGGCGGCGCTCATTTGAAACAGTACGCGGTTATCAAACTCGCGTATGGTCTGGCGGTCCAGCGTTCGCTCGACGGTGGCCAGTGTATCGGCCCATATAAGGGTGTGGACGCCTACCGGCGGGCCTTCGCGTAATAACTCGGCGAGTTGTTTGTCCGGTCGCGGCGAGCTGTCCTGGTCGGTCGAGAAGCCAAAGTCGTCCTCATCGCGGCGCAGCACACGATATCGCTGCAGGCCATAGATCAGCAAATAGAGGGCCGGTCCGTCGAGTTGGTCGTTCTGCTGTCGTTGCTGAGTCTGGCGTGCCAGTTCGTCAATTATTTCGGGAACGCTGCGCCATTCGATGATTTGATGAGTGTGCGGCAGGATCGAAGCCACTCGCTCCAACTGCCCAGCCCAGGGCGAATCAGCGGGACTACCTTCCAATATCACAAACTTCGCTGATTGAGGGTTATGCTGAGCCGCCAGGCTGATCATGGCCGCGCCGATCACGCCCAGCGCGCTTACGTCACGTTGACCGATGATCAGCAGGTTGGCGCCGCTTTGGCGACGAAAGACGATCGCGGTGGGATCCTTGATAGCTACAGGTTCGCCGAGCCAGGCATGTGGTGTCACGGCGGCGCTGGGCCAATCAGGCTGTTCGAGACAGGCAACCAGACGGCGATTGGCTTTAAGCTCGGCCGGGACGTTGCCTTCAAAAACGATCAGCGGTTCACGTGGGCGAGGCTGATCGGCGGCTAAGGCGGCAATACGCCTTAGATATTCGTCTCGGTGCGACTCGGGCAGCCAGGCGGTTTGAAACGGGCTGTTTCCGACTACCATACCGCTGTTATCGTTGTAGATGGCTTCACCCGGTCGCGAGAGCAGCCGGGCTGCGATATTGTCGTCGTCGAGTATGAGCTGTGAGTCAGTTTCCGAGCACTGCAGGGCGATGCGAACCGCCATTTGTCCGATGGTGCTGCGTGCCAGACCGGAAGTGCCTCCGAGCGTTTGAGAGCCGAGCAGTACATGGATTCCGAAAGCACGACCCTGACGCACCAATTGCTCCAGTAGTATGGCGGCGTCCTGACCGAGCTTGTCGTCCTCGGAAAAAAACACCTGAAATTCATCGACAATCAGCACGGTACGCGGCAGTGCGGTTCCGGTAGCCCGTCGGTAGGAGGCTATGTCCTGGACTTGGGCCTGCCGGAACAAATCGCCCCGGCGTGTCATCTCGGCATCGATACGCTGTAAGATACTCAGTCCGAATTCACGATCGCTTTCGATAGCGATGGCACGGGCGTGAGCAAGCTGATGAGTAACGTAGGTTTTGAACTCCACGCCCTTTTTGAAATCGATCAGATACAATTCAACCTGATCGGGCGAATACCACAGTGCCAGGTTGGTTATGACCACGTGGAGCAGAGTCGATTTGCCCGATCCGGTTTTGCCGGCTATCAGCATGTGCTGAGCGACTCCGTGGCCGAGTCTCAGATGCTGCAGTCGTGTGGCGCCGGTTCGGCCGATGGGTACGCTCAGATCCTTGCTGCTGTCCTGCGTCCAATAGTTCTGGTCAGTCGGGGCGATCGCTTCGAAAGGAACCTCGACTCTGGCTGAATCCTTCCCGGCTTTGCCGACTTTGTGCATAATATCGGTGAGAAGCTCCTCAGCGGGAGGTGCATCCAGCGTCAGCGGAAACTGCCGGAATACTTCGTCCTGCCAAACAAATCGATCTTCCTCGTACAGCAAATAAGCACTATTTGAAGCCAAATCCTCGATGTCAATGCCCACAGGCAATTCCCGTCGGGCATCATAAGCGATCAGGGTGTACACACCACAACGTGCGCCGCTATTGATGATACTTCTCAATCGCTTGGCGGCTTCTTCATTGAAATTAGCGGGGAAATCGGCAATCACCAGAAATCGGTACGGTTCGGCAAGCTCGCCTGCCTGCAGGTTATACTCCTCAATGGTTTCAAATTCGTTGCGCAGATATTTCTGGATGACTTTTTCCATGTGCCCGGTGAGGTTCTCGAGCTGCTGCTGAATCTGAGCGGTTTCGGTCCATATTCGCCCTGCGACCAACGACTCTTCATGGTCAGCGGCGTGCATGAAGCCGGCAAAGTTTTCGCCGAGTCCGACCGGGTCGATAATTGTAAAGTGAACTCGGCCGGGCGGAAGCGAAGTAAACAGACGGACCATTACTGACCGCAACGTTTCGATTGCTTGTTCTCTGCCGTGGCGCCGTGTCTGCAAAAACAACGAACAGCGGTCAGGAAAAGCCAGCAGCGACGGCAGCACAACCGGTTTTGTTCGATCCATCTCAAATTTCGCGTGTTTGACGACACTTTCGGCCAGTTGGCTCATCTCCAATCGGAAATGTCCGAAACGAACGATGGAAGTGAATGTATTCGAAGGCGTCCACTGCCGCCACGACGGGTCGCTCCAATCGATAAACAAAGTGCTGTCGAGATCGGCCGTTTTATTGAGCAGGGCCTCGATGCACGACAAACCCACCTGCCAACGCTTTTCGAGCAGACTGCGATCGGAGTCGTATCGATTTTGGCAATCGGTTATCTCCTGCTGGTAACGCCGCTCTACATCGCTGAGGCTCCCTTTATATTCGCTGTGCAGTTCCGGCTGACCGTTTTGATATTCCTGATCAGCCTGCTGCCGCTGGTCGGCTCGGCGGTCATCGAGCCGGCAGAGAACCTGTCGATAGTCTTGTTCGATTTCCTCAAGCGAGGTTTTAGTGCGTTGTGCGATGTCGGTCTTAGTGGTATTGAACTGTTCCTTTGCTTTGTGTATTTCGCCGTCGCGTTTTTCGATTGCCGCCTCAACTCGCTGGTCCAATTGTTCCATGCTCAGTTTCAGGTATTGTTCGATGGCGAGGTTGGCGGCAGCGATTGCCTGGCGAAACGACTCGTACACTGTGGCGACCTGCGACCGGGCAATTTTCCATAGCGTCCTGCCGAGCAACAGCACAACAACCAGCGTAACGAGTAAAACGACCGGACCGGTCACGAAAAACGAAGGCAGATTCAGGGCGTTCATCCGGCTCAGCAGCCACGCCGACCCAACGACCACACCGCACAGCAGGGTGGTTGATACGAACGGGAAGGCGCCGATGAACAGGCGCGGAACCCTCAGGCTGCACAGTTTGTCGAGATATTGGTCGGCCAGTTTCTGCTGCAGGCGAAATGTCGCGTCTGGATCGTCTGTTTGACCGTCGTTGGGCGGGATATCTTCTTTGTACGACGGGATGGGTTGACGGTATTGTCGCAGGACCATATCCCCCTGCTCTCGCAACGTTTCAAGCCCCCGTTTGGCTGCCGATATGGTGGCTTTTACTCTGTGCCGTTCCTTGCGGGTTTTTATTGCTGTTCCGTCCGCGATGGTCTCAGCGAGCATCACTTCATATTCGCAGTTTTTTTTCGCGTTCTGCTCAAGAGCCTCGGCGTTGCTGATAAAATTATCACGTCTTGTTTTGGTCTCAGCCTCGAGGGCATTTAGTTCGGATTGGTATTGGGTTTGAATTTTTTCCAGGCGGTCCTGATACTGTTGCCGGGCCGTATCCCTGTGGCCCTGTAAACGCGACTCGATTTTTTCCCCGGCTTTTCCAAACTTTTCCTCTGCCACCTTTTTGGCGGTATGGTATTGTGATTCGACCTGAGATTCGGCAGGGGCGACAACCGCCGCCGAGAGCTTGATCATCTCCCGCAACATGGTCCGCTGCAGATTGCGGTAATCACTATCGATTACCGGGGTCGCGTCTTGTAAATACTGTTCAAGATAATCCGTCATTACCTATGCTCCGAACGCCGGTCATGCGGGCCGACTTTGGGGCTATCCGCGATCGCCGATCATTTGCAATCACTTTGAAGGTGGCTAATCATGGCGTCAATATGCTCCATTGCCATCTGCGTCATGCGGAGTTCTGTCTGCAGCGGTGAAAGATATTTTTTTTCAAATTGCCTGGCGTTTTCGTCCCGCCAGGTCTCCCTGATCCGCTGCCAACCGGCGAACAGGTCCTTGCCCGCACGGGAGAGTTTCATATAGCTGCCACTAACACTCATTGTCTCTTCCTCAATACCAGATCATTCATCTTTTTCCAGTGCGATTTAACCATCTAATGTTACTTGTTATTGCCCGTCCAGACAACCTTATCGTGCGGATCGATGATCGCCTCGATCGAATCGCCGTCCAGTACAACCAGGTACCCTACCGGTAACATAAGAATCTCAACAAGGTCGCCTCGCAGGTCCAAAAAATCGCCGAGCCGGACAGCTTCACAGTCGAGCGATTCTTTATTGTCATTGTCAATAATACCGACGTACCAGCCACAATCGTCAGGGCTGCATGGGTCGGTACGTTCCAGGTAAATTCGCCGATGGTCTGGGCTGGACCCGGCGATCACAATCTTATCATCGGCTGATATGGGCACAGGCTCAACACCAATCTCCTCTATCAGCTTACGGGCAGGCGGTTTGATGGCAGGGCCGCTGAGCCATGGATGGATCACACTGCCCACCTGCACCTGGCTGCGTACAGTCGCCAGCGGGGTCATTTTACGCAGGGCCGCGTAGCTTTTCGCCGCCCCGGTGGTCTGCGGGATGGTTTTCTGCGGTGTCGGGGGCACATCTTCAGATGGGACGGGACTGTCGCAATAGGGCTGCTCCGCTGGTACCGCAGCGCCGGGCGGCGGGGTCAGGGCCACGTAAGATTCCAGCGAATCTATCATTTTGTCCATCTGGGCGCGAGCGTTGGGAATCTCGGCATCTATTATATGGCCCAGTCCCTGTACGCGTCCTTTGTACATGGCGGCTTCCTTTTCAAATTGCTGAGTCCAGCGCCGAACCTTCTCCAATTTTTCCTGGGCCTCCTGAAGTCGTCTTTGGGCGGCGGCAACTGCCCTTTTCTCGTCGATATGTGACTGTTGCGACATAAGGGAAGACTCTTCGAAATTTTTTTTATAGCTCAGTGCCGATCTGGCACGTGCTAACTGCTCTGCTCGCTGGCGTACCTGAGCTTTCCAATACGCGTTCTGATCCTGTTTAAGCCATATAATCGTGCGCTGAATCTCCGAATTGGCCTCATCCAGTGCCGTCGATACTGTCGCGGAAAACGTACAAAGAGATGCCCTGAACTCCTTGAGTGTCTCGACCGAACCAACTCTGGCAAATCTGCTCATCCCGGAATCCTAGTGTTGCTGAAGATAATCTTCAATGTGACGTGCTTTCTTCACGAGGAACGAGACATGACATCCAGACGACTCCAAAAATCGGCCTAGCGATTTCATCGTCTGCTCGAACTCTTGGGCGAATTTGTGTTGTTCCTGATCGTGCCAGGTTTTCTCAAGGCCGACTAAACGGTAGTGCAGTTTATTCATCAGAGACTCCAATTCGCCGTTGAACTGGTTCAGGTCCCGTGCGAAGCGTCTCAACTCAGCGGGGTCAACATGGGCTTTAGCCATAATCACCTCCACGTTTGCGGTTGCGATTTGTCAAATCAGACAACCGATTCCATCCACTGTCCATACCTCTGACAGGTTTTTAATGCCTTCTCGGACGGGCAACATCATTAGTGAAAACCACTTGCGCACTGGCATGGGTTTATCCAAATTCATAGTAACAGATTCTACCGTCGTAGGCAACCGTACATCTGTTGTGGCAGCGATTCCGCAAATGGGCATTTGTGACAAGGTGGGCATTTTTGAACAGTTGCAAAGTGGCTAAATATCGATTTAGCAGATAGTTATGGCCAAAAAAGGCTTTCATTTTTATCGTATGTTCAACCGTATTTTCTAGCTAACATCCTTATACTAAAGAGGTTAGGGACATTTGTCGGCAAAATACATAGTCCGTAATATTATTTTTTTTCTTCTTGTCACGTATGGTTTCTGTGGTATCCTGCCGTATGTTTAAAATTTATACGAGGTGTTGCGCCCAGTAAAATTACGACCACTTGCATATTGTAACTTCTTTTACTGCAGGATGTTACGATAAAACTACGACGGATTGCAAGTGGAATATCCGATATATGATGTCTTGAGTGCATAGGAACTTGTTCCTATGCTTACGTTTTCTCAATGGGTTAACACAATACCGTTGGCTTGACAAAGTGGTTTTGTGTGCCGTTGTCACCCCCTCCGGCGAAAGCTGGACTTGTTTTGGAAGAGAATTATGAACACACCTGCCACCACCACAGATATTGCTACCACCGGCATAACTCGCTACAAAGTACTTGTCGGCGCCATCATCGTCCAATTGATACTGGGTACCGTTTATGGCTACAGCATCTTTTGGGAACCGCTCGACGCTGAGATATTCCCTCAGGTCATTACCCAAGCACAAAAAGCCGAATTAGAAGCTGATGGTAAGGATACCAGTACTTATACCATCGTTGCCGACGAACAAGCCGTTGCCGACCAGCATAACGACCAAAAGAGTTATCTCAAGTACGCTTTTTCTATCTGTATCCTCTCTTTTGCTGTAGTTATGGTCATCGCCGGCAGGATACAGGACATCAGGGGACCTCGGTTTACCGCTATTATTGGGGCAATTCTCATGGGAGGCGGTTTCCTCGTGGCTGGGGCAATGCTGGGCAATCGTTGCGTCAGCAGCTACAGCGAGTTCGGTAAACTGTTCATTCTTTGGGCAACCATCGGTTTCATTGCCGGTGCTGGTATCGGTTTCGCTTATGTCTGTCCCATTGCCGCCCTGGTTAAATGGTTCCCTGAAAAAAAGGGACTGGTTTCTGGCTTGGCCGTCGCAGGGTTTGGCTTTGGGGCATATCTGTTTACGGGACGGCAGCTCGGAGCTTTGGGTTATATTGAAGAACATGGCATAAATCAGTTCTTTACTATCCATGGTATCATCTGTCTGATCGGCATTATTATTGGCGCCTTGTTACTCAAGAATCCTCCAGGAACTATTACCACTAAAAAGGTAATAGCCGATTCGAACTGGCAGGATACCATTCGCCGACCGGCTTTCTACATTTTATGGCTGATGTTTTTCAGCGGAGCAATGGCAGGCCTGATGGTGATCGGCATAGTGAAGGGTTTCGCAGGTGGCCAACTCGTCGCAGCGGCCAAAGCGAGCGGCCTGACTCTCGATGCCGACGCTACTAAATCGCTCATGCTTGAGGGTGCGGCAGCGGTGGGTTGGTTGGCTATATTTAATGCTGTGGGACGTATCTTTTGGGGTTCAGTTTCTGACAAGATCGGCCGTACCATCGCTTTTGTGGCTATGTTCGCCCTTCAGGCGGTTATGCTGTTCTTGTTAAGTAGAATGGATACTAAGTTGACCCTGGCGGTGGGCGCCTCAATTGTCGGTTTCAATTTCGGTGGCAATTTTGCCCTGTTCCCCTCAGCCACCGCCGACTTATTCGGCGCCAAAAACCTCGGTGCCAACTACGGATGGGTATTCACTTCCTATGGGATAGCCGGCGTAGTTGGTATTGCCGCCGGCAACAAAGCCATGGCAATAACCGGCAGTTATACTGCTGCGTTCATATTTGCAGCAATATTGTGCCTGATCTCGGCCGCTATGGCTATCGGCCTGAGAATCTCACAGAAACGCGTCCAAACACAATAATCGCGTGCAATTAAAATATCCAGATTAGTCCGGCTCGGACCAGTTTTTCCGCTGTTGGTATGCTTCGGCAAATCGTTGGGCCTGCTGGCGAACCCAGTTCCAGTCGTCCGCCGCGAGCCTGTCTTTGTCAAATAACGGACTGCCGACGCCAAACGCATCAGCCCCGCAGTCCAGGTATTCTTTCAGATTCTCTACCGAGACACCGCCGGTAGGCATCAGCTTGACCTGTGAAAACGGACCTTTGACCTCTTTGATATAAGATGGACCGAACCGATTGGCGGGAAAAACCTTGACCATGTCTGCACCCAACTGCCAGGCACGGTATATCTCAGTTGGACTAAGACCACCGGGAAAAACAGGAACACCTCTGCCTTTACAAGCCTTGATCACTTCCGGGTTGACAACAGGCGTAACGATGAATTGGGCGCCCGCCTCCAGTGCAGTCTCAAGCTGTTCCAGCGTACAAACGGTACCGGCCCCAACGTTCATGGTTTTTCCAGCCGTTTCCCTCGCCAGTTTTATCAGCCCACCGGCACCATCGGTATTCATGGTGATCTCAACATTGCGCAGCCCGCCCCGGGCGGAAGACACAACCGCTTTTTCCACCACGTCGGCATCGAACCCACGCAAAATGCCTACGATAGGCAACTCATTAAAAATGTGCCACGAAAAGCGTTCGTCCATAAATAACAAATCCTCCGTACTTGTCGATTATGTTGATTGTTTGCTGGCACGGTGGCGGAGATAACTGGTGATGAAATCATCCAGTTCGCCGTCAAGAATGGCCTGCGGATTGCCCGCCTGATGTTCGGTACGATGGTCCTTGACCATCTGATAGGGCTGCATGACATAGCTGCGTATCTGATTTCCCCAGGCGATTTCCCCTTTTTCGCCGTAGAGTTTGGCAATTTCACTATCGCGTTTCTGCTGTTCCAGACGCTCGATCTTTGCCTTTAGCAGAGCGAAAGCCACCGCCCGATTTTGATGCTGGCTGCGTTCCGAAACACAACCGACTACGATACCGGTAGGTTTGTGCAATATCCGCACTGCGGTGGCGACCTTGTTGACGTTTTGTCCGCCGGCCCCGCTGGCCTTGCAGTAAAGGTCCATTTCGATATCCTCCGGGCGAATCTCCACCTCAGCGATCTGCCCGTGATCAGGCAAAACATCCACAGCGGCAAAGCTGGTATGCCGTCGTTTGGCAGCGTCAAACGGACTGATGCGGACCAGACGATGCACACCCGTCTCACAGGAAAGATAACCGAAAGCATAAGGACCCAAAACATGCAAGGTAATCGAACGGATGCCCGCCTCCTCACCGGCAGTCAGATCAACCTGCTCATATTTGTAACCGTTTCGGTCAAAGTAGCGGGTGTACATACGCAGTAGTATATTGGCCCAGTCACAGCTTTCCGTACCGCCGGCGCCAGCGTGAATACTGAAAAAACAGTCGCACTGATCGTTTTTGCCGCTCAGCAGCGCGGTCAGTTCTACCTTCTCGACCCGCTCGCGTATCCTCTCCAGTGCCCCGGCCACCTCCGCCCTGGTCTGGTCATCGTCTTCCTGTTGAGCCATCTCCCAGAGTAAATGCAACTCTTCAATCTCCCTGCAGACCTTCTCTATAGGATCAATAACCGCTTTTAACCCCTTTAACTGCCCAATAGTCTGCTGGGCGCTCTCGCAGTTGTCCCAGAACCCCTTCCGACTCATACGTTTTTCCAACTGTGCCAATTCACTTTTTTTGTTAGGCAAGTCAAAGAGAGTCCCGAATCTTGACGATCCGGGACAATAAGTCGGTCAAAACACCTGGAACCTGTTCGTAAGTTTCCATAAACAGCTCCAACAGTTATGGTTAATTCTCATCGGTGCCACGGGCAACCCGAAGCGGCCGATCCTATACCCTTTCATATTATAGGGTTACGCCAACCAGGTCAATCAGAAATCTCCTTGACATAATCTGCGTGATCAGTTACCATCCAACTATAGAATAACCTGGAATAAGACTGAGCCCTGACATAGAATCGACGTGAATCTATGCAACCTGCCCTTTGCATCAGAGGCAACTTTACCTGACGGATGCAGAAAATCCTGACAACTTTTTTTGTATTGCCTTGGAATCAAAGGAGTTACACAAAAACGAAGTCGCAAGCTCAAATGGAATTACCATGAATATAATTTGCACTACAAGTCGGCCCACAAAACCATTATTACGAATCATCATCGTTATGCTGCTGCTGGGCCTGATCCCCAGTGCCGCAACGGCAAAAAAAATCGAAACTAAAATCGACTTCGTACGACAAACCAGCGTCCTCGGCGACCAGCACATAGAAATAATCACCGGTTTCGTCAACGAGCAGTTTGACGCTATGCTGACCGTAAGTGATGCATCAGAGTCGTCTGAGCCGGTTCGCAAACTCGTCAGCAATGTTGCCAGTGAAGTAAAGCGGGATGAGGTAAGAAAAATTTATTCGAATCACTTTTCCACCGCCGTAAAAAACGCCTATATTCGGATTTCACCCCAACTTAACGCCTTAACCGACAAGAAGCTTGCCCAACGCATAAAAATATCCGCTACCGCAGCCCTGGCATACACCGACAATATCAATGTGATCGAAGACCTTGTGGCACTGCTGAAAGACGAAGCCCCGGAGATACGCTACTGGGCCGCCAGAGGACTGGCTATGCCCGAAATACAGCAATACCTGACCTCGAACGAACCACAAGCAAGCTCATCGGCACAAAACGTACTGGCGGAGCTGGGCAACTGCCTGAAGAAGGAAGACTCACCACTGGTAATATCTCAGATCGTAGCTGCTGCTCCTGTTCAAATCGGAGGCGTCCAACTGCTGCAGGATTGCATAGCTAAACGCATCGAACAGTATCAAAACTGGACGGTAAACAACGAACTGTCGGACTACGGAATCTTCCGCAAAATATCCGTAATTATCAACAGCAACCTCCTGGCAGACAACAAAAACCTCGAAACAAAGCTGATCCAAAACGCAATCGAACTGTTTTCTGTCGCCTATCAACGCTATACCAAAGGCATGAGCTACAGTGAGTCGGAAGGCTCTGTCGTTGAACTACTGACCGAAACAAGCTCCAAAGAACTGGCAACACTGTTGATCGAAGCGGAAGCAAGTTTACTCCTTGTCAGTAGAAGCCCCAGAATCGCCAGCTTCGACAACTTCCTGCCGCAAAAAAACTGGAAAAGATTAGAGGTATATTACAAGTACCTCCTGCGGGACGTTAATGACCGGTTCAGCATATACCCGGAGGGGAAAAGCGAACCTGAACTGCCGACCGTCTCCGATCCGCCCGCCAAAATTATAGAACGTGCTAAGAACTTAAAGCAGGTCGAATTAGACCTGTCGTAAAAAAACCGGATAAAGATAAAAAAAACAACGACTACCGACACCGCCGCCGCTATATTAATAGCAACTCAGCCTCATTGTGTATAAGTATATGGTCTGCTATGAAACGAGCTATTGCGGTCTTTGTAGTATTTTTGCTAATGGCGGTGTTTGCGTTCATCTCCATTCATGGCCGATCCATGCCTATGGCGGATTTCACCTACGCCATCGGCTTCGCCGTCAAAACGCTCGACCCGGCAAGGGCACAATGGACCGACGAAATTCGCCTGGCCCAGGGCCTCTGGGAAGGACTGACCAGTTATCACCCCGAAACGTCCACTCCAGTCCCGGGTGTGGCCAAACTGCCTCCGATGATCAGCCCGGACGGGTTAACCTACACCTTCGAGCTTCGGACCGATGCCAAATGGTCCAACGGCGATCCAGTCACCGCCGATGATTTCGTTTACGCCTGGCGACGGGCCATCGAACCGGGCACCAGCCGCGTTTATGCCTTTCTGATCACCGACAACATCGCCGGGGCAAAAGCCTACAGCAATTGGCGTAATCAGGCGGTACATACCTTGATGATCCTGCGCAATCTGGCCGAAAATAGCCCAATCACACGTGAGGACGAGCAATTTATCAAGTCGTTGAATCTGCTCGGCAGTGACCGGGGAAAACCCGATTGGTCGGAAATCGCCCGACAGTTTCGTCGTCGGCATCTCGAACAAATGGAACAGGAATTTGACAAAGTGGCTGTCAAGGCGATCGACGAGCATCATTTACAGGTAAGCCTGGTCCGGCCGACAACGTATTTTCTCGATCTGACGGCTTTCACCACATTTATGCCCGTCCACCGCGAGTCCATAGAAAAATTACGGATAAAAAATGATCCGGCCCTTACCTGTCTTACCATGTGGGCTTACGATCCGCAGTGGACAAAACCCGATTATCACCGTAACGGTTATCCCGGACTGGTGAGCAATGGTGCGTTTACGCTGGCTCAATGGCAGTTCAAACGATATATGCTCATGAAGAAAAACCCCTGCTACTGGGACCGGCAAAACGTTAAGTCCGACAGTATTATGGTGCGGATCATTACCGAACCGAGTACCGCATTCCTCGCCTACGAACGTGGTGATCTGGACTGGATCAAGGACCTTACCCCATTGAATTTCGCCCCTGCACTGCTCGAGCAGATGCGCCTCGGCGTACGTCGGGACATTCATTTGTCCCTGGCATTCGGCACGTATTACTACTATTTTAACTGCAGCGACCGCTTGGCAGACGGTTCGCCAAACCCATTCGCCGACGCCCGCGTACGGATGGCATTCAATCTGGCCGTGGACAAACAGGCAATAGCGGATAAGGTCAAAAAAATAAGCAGTCCACCGGCTCGGAACTTCGTACCCCCCGGCAGCATCGAGGGATACTACTGCCGGCCTGGACCTGACTACAACCCGTCAAAAGCCAGACAGATTCTCGCCGAGGCAGGCTATCACAACGCCCACCCTCTGCCCTCCGTCGAAATATTGTTCAATACCGACGGCGGCCACGAAAACACCACTGAGGCCATCGCTCAAATGTGGAAAAAACACCTCAACGTTAACGTAATCCTCAAAGGCAAGGAAGTAAAAACCTTCGATGAGGACCGGACTAATCATCGCTTTATGGTGTGCCGTGGGTCGTGGTATGGCGACTACGCCGACCCGACTACTTTTCTGGATATCCTGACCACCGGTAACGGCCAAAACGACGCCGCCTTTTCTCATCCCGAATACGACCAGTTGATGCACCGCGCAGCCACCTGCGACAATGCCGAAAAACGACTGCAATTCCTGGCGCAGGCCGAAGAAATACTCCTCCACGAACAAGTCCCCATCCTGCCGATCTATTACTATGTCAACGTAATGGCTTACAAAGACCGGATCAAAGGCATATATATGAATCCACGCGATTTGCACCCATTCAAGTACATTTATGTGCAAAAGTGAATCCTGTTGCGGAATCTGCCGATTATGGTAGCATAAAACGCTTGTAGCTTAGCCCGGCCTATGTTGGGAAGATGCAATCGAAATGTTTTATTAATGGCAATGACACGCAGAAAACATCAGCGGAAACGGACCGACGCCGAGCCAAAGTCTTCCCTTGACGAACCAAAAGGGTGGTGGCTGTGTGGTCGGTATTGGATATGGGGGGCGATTCTGGCGGTTATGGTGTTGACGGCAATTGTCCGCATTAACCTTTTGGAGGTTCCCCTGGAGCGTGACGAAGGAGAATACGCCTACGCGGGCCAACTTATACTACAAGGTCTGGCTCCATACGAACATCTGTATAACATGAAGATGCCAGGTATTTACGGTGCTTACGCCTTGATTTTAGCTGTTTTCGGCCATACGCACGGCGGCATTCACCTGGGATTGATGGTGATTAATGCGGCCAGTATTGTACTGATGTTTTTTCTGGGCAGACGGTTGTTGGGACCGGTTGGCGGGGTCGGTGCGGCTGGCGCGTTTGCGGTGGCCTCCGCGAGCCAATCAGTGCAGGGCGTTTTCGCTAACGCCGAACATTTCGTTATTCTTCCCGCATTGGGAGGTATTGTGCTGCTGCTGTGGGCGATCGAGGTCAACAGGCTTCGGCTTTTGGCCGGTGGAGCGGTATTGCTGGGACTTTGCTTCCTTATGAAGCAGCATGGCGCCGCATTTATTGCCTTTGGGGGGTTGTATTTACTTATTTGCGAGCTGCGCCGACGTCCGTTCAATGGGAAGATATTTACGGTAAAAGGTTTAATATTTTTGGTGTGTGCATTACTGCCTTTTGGATTGACGTGTCTGATTTTCCGGTGGGTGGGCGCATTTGATCGGTTTTGGTTCTGGACATTTGACTACGCGCGCGAATGTGTTTCAGCCAATTCGCTGGAGATGGGATTGGAAAACTTTAAAAGTAACGCGTTGAAGATTTTCGAGTCGTCCATGCCGCTTTGGATTACGGCGGGCCTTGGCCTGACGGCATTGTTGTGGAGCAAAAGCATCCAGCGGCAGAGTTTGTTTGTGGGAGGATTTTTGCTTTTTTCGTTTCTGGCCGTTTGCCCGGGTCTTAATTTTCGGCCACACTATTTTGTCCTTTTTCTGCCTGCGGCGGGGTTGCTGGTAGGAGCAGCGATCAAGGGCATTTATGAACTGGGGGTAGGCGGGCGAATGTCGCTGGCGAGCCGGGCAATGGCAATTTTATTAGGTCTGGCAGCAATAGCACACGGGGTGTGGTATCAGCGAGCTTTCTTTTTTGCCGATGATCCCGCCGAAGTGTCACGCACGATCTACAAGGGTAATCCGTTTCCCGAATCGCTGGAAATCGCCCGGGTTATTAAGGAAAACACAACTAAAGACGACCGTATTGCCATTATCGGTTCGGAACCACAAATATACTTTTATTCGAACAGGCGGGCAGCTACCGGATATATCTATACTTACGCCTTGATGGAAGATCATCCCTACGCTTTGAAAATGCAGCAGGAAATGATCCGTGAAATAGAGGCGAATAATCCGAAATTCGTGTTGTTTGTGCGTATTTCGACTTCGTGGCTGGTGCGGCGCAAGTCGGAAAAATTGATATTTAATTGGTTTGAACAATATTGTCAGAATAATTATACTATATATGGCATGATTGATATCAGGCCCCAGGAAAATACGGTATATCGATGGGGCGAGGAAAATTGCCGAGGCTATGATCCCCGCTTGGATTGCGAGATCGCGGTTTTTAAGAGAAAAATTTGAAGAAAAAATTAGTGGAGCAGTCTCAAAGTGCCTTAAAAGGGAGCTGACAGATGAATGCCTTTTGCAAACGTTTATCGATGGGATTGGTGGTTGTGTTCGTGGCTTCAATTTTCGGCTGCAGCAGTCGGCTGGAGACAATGCGGCAGCGTCTGGGAATGTTGAGTGATCCGCAACTGGATGCGGCAATTCGCCGAAACATCACCGCCATCGGTGGAACAGACGTATGGTCCGGGGCCGTACGTATTGACGGCAAAGCGATCGCTACAATATACGAAGCCGACGGCAGTAAGTCTATGATCGAACAGCAACATCAAATCGTCAGCGATGAGACAGTTGCCGTTTCGGTGGTCAGCGATGAATCAGGGGGCAAACTTTGGGAGCAATTGGATCACGACGGCGTGGTTAAGGTTTTTCGTGCCGGCGCCGAAGAAACGGGGGTGGAGGACGATAAGGTCGAGTTGTTCGGGGCAAAGATCAAATTGTTTTTGCAGGGCCAGGCGATGACCGGGGCCGCCTCGTTGCTACGGGAGGGGTTGGACCTGCATTACGCAAAGCTGGAGCGTCAAGGTGGCAGACTGAGCCACAAAGTGGAGATCACTGGTCGGCTGCTGAGACGGGATGATGCGACGGGACCGGTGGTCGATGATCTGCTGGTAATGTGGTTTAACGGTGAAAGTTATTTGTTGGAGCAGTTGTGGTTGCGCTATCAAAAACCACATCAACCGGACGAGTTTGGATATATGGCGGCGTACGTTGGGGACTATGAAACAACGCCCGAAGGACTGACCCTGCCGCGCCGGATAGACTTTGTTCCCAGCGATCAGTATCAGCAATTCAGCCAGCGATACATTATAACGGTGGAATTTCAGCAATTACACGCGACACAAGAACCACCAGGGAAGTGAACCGGAACATCTTTGAAAAAGCTGCTGAAATTTGAGCGATGACAGTACTGTTGTGTTGATCCAATGAGAAAACGTAAGTCGAAGACAGATTCCGATGCGCACAAGTTGCTGCGAATAGGCCAGGCGGCCGAGGCGGCAGGGGTATCGAAACAGACTTTGCAGTATTACCTGATGGTAGGGTTGCTGGAGCCGTGCGGACGTACGCCCAGCGGTCAACAACTGTTCGACTCCAAAAATATCGAAAGAATCCAACTAATCAAAAGGCTCAACGAAGGCGGTTATCCGCTGCGCGAGATTCGCGAGATATTCCTGCGTGGTAAAGAAGTAAAAAAACTATAAAGCCGGGCAGACTTATAAGCGATTGGTATATTGCCTACTATTGGTTGTTTTCGTTGGGCTGGGATAAATCCTCCTGCAGCATGGCTTTTATGTGCTCTTCGAAAAGGGGCGACTGGGAGGGGTTCTTAAAGAGATTGCTCTTTGCCTTTTCCTGGTCTGTAATTTTGTTCAGTTCCATATCTTTCATGGCTACATGGGGGGTCAGGAAGATCAGCAGTTCAGTTTTTTGTTTTTCCGTTTCGCGGCGTTGAAACAACAGGCCCAGCAGAGGAATGTCTCCGAGCAGCGGTACCTTTTTGATGCTTTCGGTTTCTTTGTCCTGGACCAGGCCGCCGATGACGATGGTCTGGCCGTCCCGGATGGCAACTCGACTTTCGGCGGATCGCTTGGCAAAGACGGGAGCGTCAACTGTTTCCGATATAGGTACGGTGATGCCAGTAATGGCGGAGATTTCCGGTTTGACATCCATAATGACCAGTCCTTCGGGATTGATGGAAGGCGTCACTTCGAGAATAATGCCGATGTCTTCATATTCGATCGTGTTTCTCGTCTGGCCGGTTTCTGTATAGGTGGTATTGCGGATGAACGGTACTTCTTCGCCTACATTTATGGTTGCCGTCTGGTTGTTGCTGGTCAGGATGTACGGCCGTGAGAGGATGTTCAGTTTGCCTTGGGTTTCCAGGGCTCGCAGCGTTACGTCCAGATCACCCTGGATACCTGCGACTACCAGTCCACCGGTCTGAGCGGCTATGTTGAAGTCGGTGGATGTGGTGATGCTGTTTCCGGTATGGGTGATGTTTATCATGGAAAACTCGGTGCCCAGATCAAGCGATTCGTCGTGAGTCACCTCGGCGATCAAGACCTTGATGAGTACCTGGGGGACGGGTTTATCCAGCTCGGCGATGATCTTTTTGACCTTGTCGAAGTTTTTGGAAGCGGTGATCACCAGCAGTGAGTTAGTGTCCTCGTCCGACTCGAAATAAACCTGGCCGGCCAGGTTGCCCGCCCCTGAAAGTGCCGATGATCCGGAAGATCGCCCGCCGAAGCCCCCTGACCGGCCGCCGAATCGACTACTGCCGCCACCACCTCTGCCCAAACCGCCGCCAACACCACCGCCCTGATAGAGCAACTGAGCCATTTGCTGGAAAAGATTGTTCATTACATCCTTGAGATTTTCCGCCTGGGCGTTCTGCAATGGATATACCATGACAGATTGTTCTTCCAGGGGGTTGGAGTCGAGTTCCTTTACCACTGTTTCTATTAACTCCAGGGTCTCGGCGGGGCCGGCGACTACGAGGGTATTAGTGTATTCATCGGCTGATGCGACTATTCTTGTTGCCGGAGATGCCTCGTCCTGCGATTCATCGCCGCCCCGTCCTCTTGACCCGCCCCTGTCACGAAATGACATCATTCTTTCTATGGGGCTTGTGCCCTGTTGGTTCCGGCGGGAACTTCGTTGCTCGTCAGGCTGAAAAACTTCGTTGATCAACCGTGCGGTGTTGGTAGCGTCGGAGTATTTCAGGCGAAAGACTTTGACTTCGGCGATGGCGGACATTTGGGTATCGAGAGCGCGGACGATTTCGATAAACCGGCGCACATTGGCGGTGGTGTCGGTGATGATCAGGGCATTGGTTTCGGCGTTGGCGGCAAGGTCGGCATACGAAGGAACCAGATCGGCGAGCTCTTCCTTGAGCTTGACGGCGCTTGCGAAACGAACCGCAATCACATGAGTTACCATATCATCGCCGGGAGTAACTTTTTCGGGATCGTTGCCTGACTGTACCGGGATGTTCATTTTCTTAGCCTCATCGAGAGGCACAATCTTGAGGGTTCTGCCCATCTTGATGGCGGCGTAGTTTTCCTTGACCAGGGCACTATTGATCAAAGATACGACTTCCTCGATTGTCATTGGCTGACGACTGATAATCGTCAGGCGGCCATCGATGTCGGTATCGCTGACTATTACCAAACCGACCACTTCGGAGAGGTGCTCGAGGATGGTTCCGAGCGGAGCGTTCTTGAAATTCAGCAGAATACCGTCACCGTCATCGGGCACAATAGTTATTTCAGCAATGGTGGTCGTCTCGGGTGCGGTCACATTGTTGGGATCGGAGGGAGCGGCCGGTATGTCGGTGGGGCTGGCAGCCTTGGGAGTCTGGGCAGTGGCCTCATTTGGGGCAGTAGCCTCATTTGGGATGGTAGCCTCATTTGGAGTAGTGGCCAGCGGTTCTTCCTGGGCAGCGACAGGTTGGAACAGGGACCAGGTCTGGGCCAAAACAGCTATTGTAATGATAATTAAATTTTTCATCAGTCTCATTTCCTTTGAAAGTCGGTTGTATAACATGGAGCGGCAAGAGCCGCAACCAAACATGCCTAAGCTTGCTTATTCCTTGTATAATCTTCGCGTAAACATGCCACCGGTTTTGTTTTACTGGAGTTCTCCTTTTCTCCTTTCGAGCAGCTTTTTCAAAATATCATTCTGTTCCTCTGAGCTTTCCGCACCGGCATCTGAATTTGTTGTAGTGGCAGGTTCGGATGATGTTTTCGCCCGATCGGATGATGTTTTCGCCCGATCGGATGATGTTTCCACCTGATCGGATAATGTTTCGGTCTGGTTGATAAGGTCATCGAAAGTGACAGAGGGAGTATAAATTTCACCCTGCATATTTTTACCAATTTCAACTTTTTTTACGTTCTTTTTTATTTCAAATTCGACGTAATCGAGGGTAATGTTTTTTATTTTACCTTCGGCAACGCTATCGCCGATTCGGTACATTTTTGTTTGGCCGTCGCGGGTGTTTTCCAGGAATGCGACATATTCTTTTGACCATCGGCTGATTCCTCGCAGGATAAACTCTTCATGGGTGGATCGTTGCACAATGTTTTTCGGGTTTTCGTCACGTTTATCTGCTTTTCGGCTGCGATTGCGGGAGAAGATGTTTCGTTCTACGAGTATGCCATACTTTTGGTAAAACCCATTTTCCCCACGTGGTGTTGCGCCCCGGGCCAGCGCGAAACCCGGTCCTGACAACAGCACAGCCATACATAAAATGAGAAGATATTTTTTCATTGTATATTTTCTCCTGGGGAGGATGGAAGGTTTTCGCTTGTCGGCGTGTCAGTCTGGGTGGTGAAATAAATTGCCGAAATACGCAGTTGAACTGACATATCGTCGCCGCTCTCGCGTCGTGAGCCGATCTGCAGATCTTTAATCCGAAGCGGCAGTGATGTAGCCTCCACCTGCCAGAGAAACTCTCCCAGTGCACTCATCGAGCCGGTGCCGGTGACCAGAAAGGTAATTTCGTGCAGTTTACCCTCGCCGTTGATGTGGTCCGGCTTAACTGAGGCCAGGGTTACTCCGTGCTTTTCGGACCAGTCACGCAGGGCATGGAGGACTTTGCTTTCCGTTTTCGACGCGTCATTTTGCAGGCCGCCGTCAACCATATCCTGCCATTTTCGTTGCATCAGTTTTCGTCTGTCGAAAAGACTGCCGGTCTGGGCCATTTCGCCGTCTAACCGTTGACGGTCGGAGTGTACCTGTGAGCGAGCATCCAAAAACGGGTTTACAGCGTATCGGTCAATTACGAGTGTTGCGAGGACCGCAATCGTAACAAAAACAATGCCTCGTTCGCGTCTTGAAAGTACCACAGATCTAATTCCTGTTGTTAAAAGAAAAATCGATAGCAAAAGCGATGTCTTGTGAATCTCTTCCGGTGCCTCGCATATAGAGCATCTTGACGTTGGAAAAGCAGTCATTTGCCTTGAGTTTGTCCAGGACCCCAAGAACGTCGGTTTCGTTGATAGACTGACCGGAGATAATTCCTCTCATGTCTTCGCGCAAAACCAGATTTGTCGCCCAAATATTGCCTTCCTGGGGAAACGCCAGTGTCAGTTCGCGCAGACAATCGAGAGTCTGGTATCTGCCGGAATACCAGGTACGCGCAAAAGAAACCTTTTCAACCATATTCTGAGCCGCGGCGATATCTTCCTTCATCTGTTCCAGTTGCCCGGTCAGGACGGCAACTTGCTGTTTGTCGTTTTGCCAGTCCCAGAACAAAGACAGGCCGCACAACGATACTGCTGCGCCGACGATCATTGCCCACAACAGTTGTTTTCGCCGCGGACTTTTCTTTTTCGGGCTGATGCGGGAATTCAGGAAATCAATGGGTAGCTGTCTGGCTTGGCCCGGCGACAGGGCCAGGCCTGCTGCGGCGCTGAAATAACCGTCTGTCGGCTGCTGCGTGGAAATTGTTTTATCAAGTGCAAATTCTTCACGCCCGTTATGCACTTCAACGGATCGGGGAAAACATTGTTCCAGTTGTCCGATCGCCTCGTCATCGAGACCGACCTCGTCCCAGAAGACTAATTGTTGCGGGTCGGTGGGATTTTCGTCATAGGGTATGGCTGGCAGTGATCGCTGAAGTTGCAGTTTGAGTGATTCCATGGCTATATCGGGGTCATTCCCGATGGAAGCGGCCAGAGACAGATGTTTCATCAGATGAAAACCATTACTGTTTTCGGCTACAAATTCAGCGTAATTCGGTCGAATATACAGTGTGTAATGCCCCGGGGAATGTGCCGCCGGCCTAAAAACCCGGCTCAGCGTCAGAGACGACGAAGTAACGGACAAAACATTAAGCCCGGCCGTCCGAGCGGTGGCGACAACCATGTTCATTTTCTGTTGCATGGTCGCTATAAGAAGCAGGCTGTGATTTTCTGTGGAGTTGTTCATGTCAGTGTAGTCAAACACCAACTTGTTGAGGTCCATGGAAAATTCCCGTTCCGCCTGCAGCTTTAGAATGTTGGACAATGATTCCGTATCGGTTGGGGGCAGGTGTTTTTTGTGAACGATCAGCCATTTGGCAGGAAGGCCAATGAGGGCGTTTTTGGCCGTGAAATGACTTTTTCGCAAAAACTGATTCAGCAAAAGGCCCAGACGGTTCGGCTCATTATAAGAGACATCCTGTGGCAATATGAATTCACCGGCACGTTTGATCTCGTTTCGTTGTGTGCTTATGCGGCTCTCAACGATGAGGATACGATCTTCCTCAATAGCCAGTCCCAGAATTTTTCGAGCCCTTGACATCATTATTATAAACTACTTCCCATGTTTGTTGTTAATCCTGCTTGTCCCAGGGAGTTGCCGCCGCGCAGCGATGCGACAATCTCAGGATCGAGCGGCCAACCCAAATGGGTCAGCGATTTCCAGTACAAAACGAGTGATGTGTTGTTTTGCGTAGCTACTACAGCTTTGTATCGCTGATAAGATCTTCCGTCACCGCTGATACTGACAATATCAGCGCAATGTTGAGACGATCGGACTGTAATATGACTGCCGACGGCAATGGCTTTTTCCTTCGGAAGGGCATCGGCGATCCATGCGATGGATTCCAACTCTTCCGCCTCGGCAGTGGAACGGTAGGATACAATCGCCTCGGCATCGCTTTCTTCCAGACCGGGCAAACAGGCAAGCACTTCAAAAGGGGCTGTGTTGACGTTGACCAGTCCGACTATCTCTTCGCTATTGACTGTGGTCAGCTTGTCGGCCATTTGTTTGAATTCGTCTGTTGTCAGGCCCGCACTGAAGTAGAAATCGAAAATATTGTCGAACAGCATTGCGCTACGCACGGTACTCATCATCTGGAAATACTTACTGCTGTCTGTCAGGTTCTCCTGCAGAAGTTTTGCCAGTTTCGATTGTTGTTGCATATTGTTGATGTTGATACGGTCTTCGCCGTCCCCGGTTTTATTGGCAGTCTTGCTGTAAACCGTTACGTAATCATAGAGTCCCCGGTCGAGCCGGCCGTTCTTGTTATCGGCCGGTGCGTTTTGTTCCGCGTCGTTTTCGTTGGCCTCGAGCACGCCATTACGGTTTGTGTCTTCGCCATAGAGTATCTCCGGCGAGGCTCCCTTTACAAGCAAAACCTCCTCTGTCGTCTCGAACGGCGAGTTTTTGCAATAATACGGTTCAGGCAGAAGCAGATAGTATTCGCTTTCCGCACCACCGGCGGTAACATTGCTGTCTTCATCCCGCCAGTCTATAATGGACGCGGCCAGCTCGGCGGTCATTCCGGGAAGCTTTAGAAGCATCTCCTGGGTGGCGGAATTCAAATTTATTTTGGAAGACTCGTCGCTGATTCCAAAGGAATGATTGCGGTCGTCGGTGAGATTCGGATGCAGAATCCAGAAGTAACCGCCGCCAAGCTCGATGCCTTCAAACGGGTTATTGCCTCCCGGCAGCATGGGCTGTGTTTCGCCGCTGCTCAGTTGAGAAAGAACAAACTGCAGGCCGCCTCTGGCGATGGACTCAGCCTGCAGAGAGGACAGATGGTTGGCCGAAGCGATGGCTTCCACTCGCATAGACCGGGAAAAAACCAGAACCAGACCGGCCAGGACCAACACGATCCACATCGCCACAATCAAAACGGTTCCGCTATGTGATTCTGGTTTTCGAGCGTTACGATATAAGGATGTATGTATGCCTTTATCGCTGCGAGGGTTGATTGTTTGAGTTTCTGATGTTTTTGTCTTCATTGGAAACACTATTCTCGCTGTTCGTTGGCGGGTGAACTGCATGGAATAACAAAGGTACGGGTGAGATGGTAATCTTGCTGCTGTGAAATTGTGTTGGTGTCGGTGTCGGCTGTTTCGATAGTAAGGGTGATCTCTACCGCCTGTGGCAGGGCATTCCCCTGCAAGACGGAATCCCAACTGTCCTGCCATTCGTATCCGTCAAAATATCCGAGATTAAACGATTTTACGCCGCGACAGAGGATTTCCTCGATTGGCTCAGGCGAACTGGACGCCAGCAGGTTCGTGGTGATTCGGCGAACGAGTACGTTTTCGTTGATACCAACAACAGAAGGAACCAATGCCAGCTCAACCTGGATAATATCGCAACCGGTTTCGCCGGGATAAGGCTTATAATTACTGGTACAGAACAGCAGACTGTCACTGTCATAGCCGCGATTATCCACCTGGTCTGTCCCGTAAAACTCTCTGGCCAGAATGCCTTTAGGTGGAAGAGCCGCTTCGATGTCCTGACGGGCAAGGCACAGCGCGATCTGGGCGCGACGAACTGGTTCCACCGCCGCTTCCGCTGAGCGTCTGGCCTTGAAGCCGATACGCAGGCTCCCATAGAGTGCCGTCGCCAGAACAGCCATCAGGGCCATAGCGGCAAGCAACTCGATTAGTGAAAACGCTTTTTGTCTGGTCTTTTTGCTCACGGTATTTCGGTTGGCTCCTGGACATATACCAACGTCGTTAGCCCGATGGTATGGGTCATCTGGCGGCGGTCCCATTGCACGTATAAATCCAGTTGTTTCAGGGTTGCCTCTGTCCAGTCTCTTATTTCGGTGTGCCATTGATATTCCGGCCAATCGGGGCCAAAATTTCCCGACTGATTGCCGTTGAGATAATCTTCGGTGACCAGCAGTTCCGTTAGCTTGGTCTCAGCCAGGCAGCATGCTTGAACCTGATCTCTTGACTGCCCGGCCATTTTCATCGCCAGGGAAAGCCCACCCATCGCAACCGGGATAATAATTGCTATCAGAACAAATGTAGCGAGGATTTCCAAAAGAGTAAATCCACGCCGCCGCCGGCTGTATGTTTTTGGTAATATTTTTTGCCTTGTTTTCATAACTCTCGGTTTTCCAGGGGCACAACCACATGAAAACGTTCGGTCGGGCACAAACAGACAATATCAAGAACATCTCCACGTCGATCGACAAGCCTGATGGTTCCTGTTTGGCAGCGTCCTTCCGGATAAAACTCGATGTAACTAGGAATAACGCTTTGTGGTGCTGCTCCCATATCTAATTTTGCGACGGTTTCGTTCGGCAGTGAAAAGAGACGTCCGAACTCGTTGTTCAGATCGCAAAACACTCCTTCTTCCTGAACGGTCAGCCAATAGGTCCCTTCTTCGGGGTCAAGGTTTAACCGGTACACCCGGCCCTGGGAGATCGCCTGGGTTTGGGCCAGGTTGGTCAGGGCAATGATCTGGGCCGCTGCGTCTTTGGTTTCGCGCGAAGCAAAAAAACCACGCAAAGACGGCGCGGCAATCGCCAGCAGCGTACAGACTATCAGCATAACCAGCACCAATTCCAGTAGCGTAAAACCGCCGCCGGAACCACGACGCTTTTCCCATAATCTCACCGTCGTACGGTTAGCTGACGGAAATATGTCGATTTTAGGACCAGTTGTCAATGTCGTCATCTCCGCCTTCCTGGCCGTCTGGGCCGTACGAGTGCAGGTCGTATCCTAACGTGTTATATTGACCCGGCTGACGGTAGATGTACAGATTCCCCCACGGGTCACTGGGAATGCCACGCTTGATATACGGGCCTTTCCATTCCAGGGTATTGCTCGGTTGTGCGACCAATGCGCTTAATCCTTCCTGGCTGGTCGGATAGCGTCCGGTGTCGATCTCGAAAGCGTCCAGTGCCAACTCAATGTTGGCAATGTCGGTAACAGCAGCGGTGATACGGGCCTGTTCGGACCGCCTGGTAAACTTCGGCACCACTACTGCCGCCAACGCTGTGAGAATAACCAGCACTAACAGAAGTTCTATCAGGGTAAAACCATTTTGGGCACCTCGCTGAAACCGATAATTTCTTCTGCCTGAATTTACGATCTTGATTTTGATCTGCATTATTATGTTACTCCAGTACTTAATTATTTCCTTTTCAACGAATAAGTTCCTGCAGATTGAATATGGGCAGGAGCATACCGATAACAACCGTACCGACGATCGCTGCCATAATGAACAGCAGCGCCGGCTCGGCCAACGCCACCATCATACGCAAATGCCGGTCTAACTCTTCTTCGTAGGCCCCGGCCAAACGCACCAACTCCTTGTCCAGTCTTCCGGATTCCTCCGCTACCGAGATCATCTCGATAACCGACGCTGGAAAAAGCTGACGACAATCTGCCAGGCTTCGACCCAGCGGTGTGCCCTGCTGAACTTTCTCGATTGACACGCTTACTGCCTCGGCGAGCGTCTGATTGCCAATGGCTTCTTTAGCTACGTGCAAAGCGGTTATCAGCGGTACGCCGGAGCCTGCCAATGTCCCAAGCATCCGACAAAAGCGAACCAGGGCGAAACGAGCCAGCCCAACCCCCACCATCGGGCATCTAAGCAATATTCTTTCCATAGCCAAACGACCTTCTTCACGGGCCAGTGCCCGGCGCAACGCTACGATTACCAGGGATATCACAATCAGAAGAACCAGCCAATACTTTACGATAATTTCACTGACGGCAACGATCCCGCGGGTCAGTGACGGAAGAGAACCGCCGAATTCCGCAAATATCGAGGAGAAACGAGGAATAAAATACGTCAGCAAAAATATAAGAATCATCGTCGCCAGCACAGCCAGGATGATCGGATACACAACCGCGGCCTTTACTTTTCCTTTCAGCTCCTGTTCACGGGAGCGGAATTGCGCGATTTGTCCCAGCACCAAATCAAGAAAACCCCCCGTCTCGCCTGCCCGCACCATAGCTATGCAGACCGGGGGAAACGATTTAGGCCACTTGGCCAGGGCATCAGCAAGGCTCATTCCTTCGGCCACATGATCGTGGATTGCCGCCCATTGTTTCCCTGCTGCCACGCTGGAGGCTTCGCGAGAAAGAATGTTCAGCGATCTGCTCAACGGAACGCCTGCGGCAAGCAGATTAGCAAGTTCACGGGTGAAGGCATCCACGTTTGCTTTGGAAACCCGGCCAGGCCGAACCGACGCCGACTTTTTTGAATCGGACAAATCTTTATGTTCATCTACGGAAACCGGATACAGGTTCTTCTCGACAAGCCGGTCCAGAACAGCGGATCGACTAGCCACCGTCAGGGTGTCCGAAACCTCCTGTCCGACAGAATCGATTGCTTTGTAACTAAAGGTGGGCATATCTCATTATTTCCTGTAACAAAACAAAAGCTGACCTTGCTGTTATTGGCTCTGTGATTTTGCTTTGTTGTTATTTACCGGGTTATCTCTTGTGATCCGCAGTACTTCTTCAATTGTCGTTTTGCCCTGACGCAGATAGCGACAGGCGTCTTCCCGCAGGTTTTTCATTTCCTCGGCCATTGCCGCTTTTCGAATTTCACCGGCGGATGCTCCCTCAAGTATGAGAGAACGGATATTTTCCGTTACGACCATCTGCTCGAAGATCCCCTGCCGTCCGTAGTAACCGGTGCCCTGGCATTTTCGACAACCCTGACCGTGATACAGTTTTTGGGGCAGTTCGTCTCCGAAATCATTTTGTAGGGTATGCAGGTCTTTCGGCTGAATTTCTTCTTTGCAGTCTGTACAGATAAGCCGTACCAGCCGTTGAGCGATGACCGCTTCCAGCGACGAGGCGACCAGATAGGGCTCGATCCCCATATCGACCAGGCGGGTCAGAGCGCCCGGCGCATCGTTGGTATGTAGAGTCGAAAAAACAAGGTGCCCGGTCAGCGATGCCTGCACAGCGATTTCGGCTGTTTCCGGATCGCGGATTTCGCCTATCAGAATAACATCCGGGTCGTGACGGAGAATGCTTCGCAGGCCACGCGCGAAGGTCAGGCCGGCCTTGCCGGAGACTTGTATCTGGTTGATGCCACGCAACTGGTATTCTATCGGGTCTTCAATAGTGACGATTTTACGCTCGACGTCATTGATCTGGGACAATGCCGCGTAAAGGGTGGTGGTCTTGCCGCTTCCGGTCGGGCCGGTTACCAGGATGATCCCATGGGGCAGGCCGAGAAGACGCCTGAAGACTTCACGATCCGCTTCGGACATGCCCAGTTGTTCCAGCCCTAACAGAACCGAAGATTGATCCAAAAGACGCAACACTACAGCCTCCCCGTGCAGCATGGGTATCACAGATACTCGCACATCGATTTCGTGATCTGTAATTTTAATCTTGATACGTCCGTCCTGAGGAAGTCTCTTTTCCGCAATGTCCAGTCGGCTCAGTATTTTCAGGCGAGAGACGATCGCGCCCTGAAACTGTTTGATCTCAGTGGGAATAGCAGCTTCCTGGAGCACTCCGTCGATTCGATACCGTACCCGCAGCTCGTTTTCAAAAGGTTCGAAATGCACATCTGTGGCCCGCAGATCAATGGCTTCACCAAGTACCTGATTTACAAACCGGATAATGGAAGCTCCCTCGGCTTCTCCGGTCAAATCTATGTCATCTTCGCTGATCTGGCTGATGATCTCAAGGGCGTCTTCGCCCGCTTGTGAAACCATCGACTGCACCGTATCGGCGCCAACGCCAAGATAACGCTTGATACAACGGTCGATCTCCGACGACGGCGCCAATGCAAGTTCCAAATCCTTTTCGATTGCCAGGCGAAGCTGGTCCAAACCGGAACTGTCGAACAATTTGCTGGTGGCCACCAGCACCGAGCCGTTGGTTTCCTCCAACGGCAATATCTTCTGTTCGAGCAGTATCCGAGCCGGAAACTTTGACAGGAACTTCTTGGTTGGATGAGTTTGCTCCAGGTCAATATACGGAACCTGAAATTCTCTGGACAGAAAACGAAAAACCTGCTCTTCTGACAAATCACTGCCCGTCAGTATCGCCTCGTCCAGTGAGCTTCCATTGGCCAGATGTGCTCTGACCTGTTTGGCACAATGAGCGTCCAGCAGGTTTTCATCCTGCATTTTTTGTACAACATCACTCATTTTTGTATCGATTGTCTCTTTGGACCGCTGGTCTCTGATTAGATTCAGATGGCATGCTTCCGCCAAGCCAAAGCATACTCAATAGAGCGCACGCCCTGACTCCTCGCAAGCATGCCATCCAGTGTCACAAAGCACACATTCCCGGTGCGATCAAATTATGGCGACAACAGAACGTTAATTGTTAGTTCAGCATTCCCATCAGGACCAGTTGGGCTTCCTGGCGAGAGGTCAGAACCTCTTGCAATTGCTGCTGGGCCTTGGCCAACTCCTGCCTGGCCTTTTCTCTGGCCTCACGCAGGGCTGTAAGCTTTTCCTTGATCTCATTCGGCTTTGTTGTTTTGTCTTCCAGAGCCGTACGCAGTGCTTCTGTGATCTTCTCCATAGGTGTCTGTTCGCGGGCGGTTTGGGCGGTTTGGCCCTCGCCTGATCTCTGGCCTCTGTTTCCGTCCTGGCCTCTGGCACCACGTCCCGAGAATCGCATATCGCCCATCCTCGTCTGGCGAGACAGGGTCCACACCTTTGTGAGTCTGGGTTCGATAACCGTCCACTCTTTGTCGGTGACCTGGAGGTCTTCTTTCATACGCTCCAGCATCCTCTTTTGCATCTCTTCACGATTCATTCTGCCTTGTCTCTGCTGCGACTGCAATTGGCCTACCAATAGCACCGCCAAGAAACCCAAAACAACAAAACTGACAATAGACTTACGTGACAACATAGCCAATCTCCTTACAAAAACGCCTCTGCCGACTGGAATTCAGGTACGCCCTCAACATCCAGACAGCTATCTTCAATCTCGAACAAATGGTTTCTCGCCATTTACATTGTTGGCAGACACACTGCCTTCACAAGAAGGTAACGAGTCATGAGCCTTTCTATTGCATGGAAAATCTATTAAAGGTGCCAGTACACTTATAACTTCTGCCATGAATTACCCACCGCATATACCGAATACCAGCAAGATAAGTCAATTATTGATATGAGGGAGCCTCTAAAAATTGCTTTTGTCACGAGAACTAGCGAAATTTTCGTCAGCGAGGCAGAGGTCAAAAATCGCCGCAGGCGTAGTTTCAACTATGTTGAGGACGATTTTTGGCCGATAACGATGCTGACGAAAATTGCAGCCGTTCGTAGTAAAAATGAATTTTTAGAGGTTCCCATAAGGTTCCAGACGCTTAAGCAACTCATGGGCGGTCATTTTGGCGATGTGGACTTGTTTGACCCGGTTATGTTCGCCGGAAACGACGGTTACCGACGATTTGGGCAGACGCAATAATTTAGCCAGAAAGGCGATAAGCTGCTTGTTGGCTTTGCCTTTTTCAGCCGCGGCTGCGATATTGACCTTAAGGGCCTGGGCCAGGAGACCGGCGATACGGCTTGACGAACTGCCGGGAACAACCTTTACCATCAAAATAACACCATCGTTAGTCTGTTTTACTTCGAGATTCACACCAGGCCACCTGGCAAAAAACGTCAGTATCATCGAAATTAGGGGTATTCTACACATAATTGAGGAAAATGGCCAAAAGAAAATTATAATTTAAATGAAGATAACTGTTTGATATCAATAGAGTTATACTACTGGAGAGACCGGAGAAGAAATGCGTCGGAATAATAATTCTTGCAATTTCTGGCAGGATAATACACAATGGCTGATTGGATAGAGGTCAGGTAAGGAATTACGTTGACCGAAGGAGTTGTAAAATATGATGGCGCCGACAAAATGTTGTAGTTTTTGAAGCAAAGGAGCATCTATGGGCCCGATCCTGAGTTCTCTGATAGACCTGCAAGCGATAGAGACAAAGATTCGCAAAACTAAAAAGGAACTCAAAAAGGGTCAGGACGTAATCAACAAACAACGGCGTCGGATCGAACAGCTCCAGGCTGCCATTATAGCCAAACATGAAGAAATCAAACTCTCACGCATGCAGAACGATAAACTGGAATTAGATCTCAAAGTGCGGGACGAGAGCATTGTCAGGATGCGGATCGCACTCAATTCAGCAAAAACAAACAAGGAATACAGCGCTGTTCTGACCAAAATCAACACCGACAAGGCAAACAACGCCAAATTGGAAGATCAGATATTGGCATTAATCACGCAGATTGATCACGATAAGACTGCCTGTAAGGAAATCGAAGAAAATATCGAAGTTGAGACTCGTCGGCTGGAAGACATCTCCATGGATGTCGAAGACCGCCAAGAGGCCATTAAGGCTAAACTGCGGGAGTCAATTCTGCAGCGGCAGGAAGCTTACGAAAAAGTATCGGTAAAAAGCCGAAATCTGTTTGACCGATTGGCGGAGCGGTACGACGGCGAAGTATTGGCAACGGTGGACCAGATGAACGGACCGAAAGGTGTTTATTCCTGCGGAGGCTGTTACATGAAGGTTCCATTGGAAGTGGTCAACTCACTGATGTCACGCGATGAGATGGTTATTTGTTCCAATTGCGGGCGGATACTGGTCTTGGATATGAATCCGAAACAACAAATGACAAGCTAAAAACGGCAAAAATGCGATTGACGATACGTACGGATGGGGGTTCACGCGGCAATCCGGGCTCGGCGGGAGCGGGGGTGGTGGTCGAAGACCGTGACAACGGGGACAAGAGGCTTTTTGCCGGGGGTTTTTACCTGGGTGAGGCTACCAGTAATGTTGCGGAATATGCGGCTGTCCTGCGGGCGCTGGAACTGGCCGAACAGTTGGGTGGTACGCAACTGGAAATTTACTGCGACAGCGAACTCGTGGTAAAACAGATAAACGGGCAGTACCGGGTCAAAAACGCCAATCTTAAAAAACTCCATCAGCAGGTTGCCGCCCGGCTGGGCCGATTCGACCGGGTGACGGTCCGGCATGTTTATCGCAGTGACAACACCGAGGCCGACGCGCTGGTAAACCAGACCATTGACGCTGGCAGAGATGTCGGCGGAATGACGCCAAAGCGGGAAACTAACCCAAAACAGGATTTATCGGCCCGGCCCAATACCGAGGATGCAGAAACGCCCCAGGCAATTTGGACGGCGGTCGATTTGACCAGCCAGGCAAATTTCAGCAGTGCCGGTCCATGCCGGGTAGTTCTTGGTCAACAAAGCGGGCTAAAGAGCGAACTGATCTGCTTACAACTGGGCCAGCGATTGCACATCAAGCCAAAGTGGTCCCAGGCGATGATAACTGTTCTGCGCGGCCGTGGTATGATTACAGCCGGGATTGAAAAGAAAGCCATCGCTGCCGGATCGTGGCTGCATCTGGGACCGGTCAAAGCGGTGGACCTCACACCGGATGAGGGTGAACAGTTGGTAGTGATTATCACGGGGCAAGTTTAGCATACTCATCAAGTCAATACAGGATTTATGGTCCTATATTGCATAGCCCTATATTACGCCGGCACTAAGATTTTTATTGCTAAGCAGGTGATATTTTGTTATAATAACTGCGTGTGAATGACCATCTTGACAACCGTGTTGCAGGCAGATGACCGTTGCAAAACAGGTCATCATCATGATGATTATTCATGCCATCAAAGGCGGAAAATGAGGAAACCAGCCCGAATAGCAATTAGTTATTCTGATCCCGGAATTCTTTTTGGGACTGCGACTGCAGAGCCACGGAACTGTGCTGATAAAAAGGCGACTAAGGGGTCTTTTTCGAGATCGGTTCTGCGGCTGATTATTATGGTTTTTTGTTGGAGCTTTTTAGCTCGATCAGCGTTGGCCAAATCGTTTAATATCCCATTGTCTCCACCGGATGTAGCGCCACTGATCGGCCGGACGTACCCGAACGACCTGAACAGAACCCGAATTGATGACGGGCTGGAAGCCAGGGCCGAAATGACCGTCGCCTTGACGTTATCGGCAGCTACCGCCCGGCAGGTGCGCGAGGCACAGTTGCTATCAGACGCTGTAGTCAATGTGGAACTGATATTCAACGAACAAATAACTCACAGACAGATTGACGAGTTTAAGGCATTGGGCGGTGAGATCACCTATGTCTATAAGGCGGTTTCCTATGGTTGGAACGGTCGAATCCCACTGGGTAAAGTAAATGAGCTGCCTGCCGGTATGGGCACCACTCTGGTCCTGGTCGAAGAACCAAAACCGGCCCAATTCCATATAGATGTAGCCACTCGAACAGGTCGCGTTCGACCGATCTGGGCGCCGGGGTTTGCGGGGAATCCTTCCGGTTTTGACGGTGGCAGCCCGATCACCATAGCCATTATTGATTCGGGTATCGATTCCTCCCACACAGATATTCTCGGCCGAGAGGTTTACTGGCATGACTTCTCGAGTGACAACTTGGTCAGTCCCGTCGATATCGTTCAGCACGGTTCGCACGTGGCGGGTATCGCGCTGGGCACAGGGGCGGCCGGTGGCTCGCAAACCGGTACTCTCTACTACACCGACACTGGTGAGTTGAGCACAGTCCCTGGCGGAAGCTTCCAGGTCAGTCCTATTGATCTGCCGGTTGACTCGGTGACTTACAGTTCGACGGCATATTGGACGGGCGGGGGTTCCACTGATTTGTACCAGGCATATCATTCCAAAGGAGCCTACGGAGGCTGGACGACAATGTACAGCGGAACATTCGGACCCTCACCTCTGACGAAAATCAACAGTTTTACCGGTTTAACCAGCCGCGCGTACTCGGCGGCACTTTTCAGCAATGGAGGAATAATAGAGGACTACGTCATCACCAACTCAGTGACGAACTATCCGGGCGTCGGGGACGGATTCAACAAGTTCAGTGGTGTGGCGCCGGCGTGCCAATGGGCTGCGGCAAAAGTAAGCACAAACAGCGGGTCGATTTATATGTCATGGGTCGGGGCGGCCATCGACGATTTGGTGGCAAATCGCGTGGCATATAACATCAAAGTCATGAACCTGAGTCTCGGTGCATCTGGCGACCCGGGACTGGAAACCACCGTTCGACAAAAAATTAACTCCGCGGTTAATAATGGAATTATTGTGGTCGCATCCGCCGGTAACGATGGAGATAAATCGACAACTGACCAGCGGGAAATCGACGATCCCGGACGGGCTGCAATGGCCCTGACGGTCGCCGCCGCCAATGACAACAACGAATTAACCTATTACACCAGCCATGGGTTCAGCAGCCCAGAGTCAACCGCTGGGCAGGAGGAAGACTACAAGCCGGACATTACAGCTCCGGGTGGTTCGACCGGATACTGGACCGGCATCCTGTCAGTGGACAGCAATTCGGGTGACGGACAGGCGTTTGCGGACCAGTGTAACAACGACTATCTCAACATTCAGGGCACATCCATGGCCAGTCCTTTCGCGGCGGGTTGTGCGGCCCTGGTAATCGATGCCATGCAGCAACAGGGTGTCATCTGGGATTTCTATTCCAGTGAACATTCCAGCTACGCTAAGATGATTCTTTGTGCTACCGCGTCGGAAACGAACGCCGGCCGTGAGGACGGCAACTACAACCCAACGCTTCAGCGTGACAACAACGGTCCCATCGGTTTTCCCGTCGGTAAGGATCCCTATGAAGGCTATGGTATGATTAACGCCGACGCGGCGGTTGAGGCGGTAAGCTGGACATATACGCTCGGCGAAACCGTCAATGAAACGCTGGGTTCACAGGCAACGGACCGGCGGGTATGGGCACAAACCGTCAGCCTGACCGCCGGCAGTGCGCTAGACCCATCGCTGAGCGTTCCTGTCGGCGCTGACTTCGATTTATACGTTTATAGCACCACGCCGAGTTCTTATGGTACGCCGATCATCCTTGCTTCAGGTACGAATGTGGGTAGTGGCATAGACGAATCAATCTATTATCTGCCGGACGAAGATACCGATGTTCTGCTCGTGGTAAAATGTATCTCGGGATCGGGAACATTCAGCCTCACCAGTACGGGCGAGCCTGAGTCCTGCTGCCCGGTTACGATCTCATCGTTTCCTTATAACGAAGATTTCGAGGCTGAAATAAACTGTTCGACAGATTGCGGCGATGCATGTTTATTGTCGGGCGACTGGGCCAACGACACTTACGATCAGATAGATTGGACCGTCAATTCGGGCGAAACTCCGTCAATCCTTACCGGCCCATCGCAGGATCACAATCCAGGCACAGCCGATGGAAAGTACTTGTACATCGAATCGTCCTCGGGTTGCTATGAAGCCACAGCAATTCTCTTGAGCCCATGTTTCGACCTGGGTTCGCTAAGCAATCCGGGATTGACATTCTGGTATCACATGTACGGTTCTAACATGGGCACTCTGACCGTGGAAGTATCCGAAGAATTGCTTGGGGTACAGTGCGGCGGTTGGAACAGCGTATGGACCCAATCAGGTAACCAGGCAAACCAGTGGCTTACGGCAATGGTGGACCTGTCGTCATACAGCGGGGTCGTAAAGATAAGATTCGTGGGTGAGACAGGCATTTCTTATGCCAGCGACATGGCTATCGACGACATTTCTGTGGGTGAATATATCCCGCCTCCGGAAAGCCCTTCAGATATGAGTCATACCGCAACTGGGTTGGACAGCATCACCTGGTCATGGACGGACAATTCGGATGGCGAAGACGGCTTTTGTGCGTACGACGAATATGAATTTGAGCAATGGAGCGTAGGCGCCGATGTTACTGAGTACCAGGAGACAGGGCTTAACGCCAATACCGAATACACCCGCGAGGTGGCGGCATATAGCAGTCATGGTCAAAGCGATCCGAGCAATAGACACAGTGCATGGACGTTGCCTGCCGATCCTTTGGTATCATCTGATCGCAATATAGGCAATCCGGGCTATCCCACGAATACCGTCTTTACCTTCACCAACGATGCCGGGTTCGATAGTGGAGGCGTCGATTATTATCTTTATGCCTGGGACCAGAATGAATCGTACAGTTTTGTCGGTTCCGAGCCTGTGTGGAACGCTGGAACATTACAGGTCGTCGGCAGTGACGCGGGGGAATGGTATCTGCATCTGCTAAGCCGCAATGGCAATCACGATGACGGCGGCACGGCCGATTGGGGCCGGTATTGCGTTTTGGATGCACCAGTCCTCAGCGATGAACCTGACATGACAAAAGGCTCATCAAATACCATTTTGTGGAATCCGGTACCCGGCGCAGACGACTATTATGCTCAGTGTGCCGAGGAGGCAGACTTCAATAGTATTACAGCCGGCAGCGGATGGATCGCAGATCCCAATTATAAATTTCCCGACCTGACCACAGAACAAACATACTGGTATCGTGTCAAAGCAAGGCGGGCGGGAGATTGTGAGAGTGACTGGTCAAATGCGGAGTCCTCCACGCAGTATATTACGATTGGAGACTTCGATCAGGACGATGACGTGGATTTGAAGGACTTCTCTGTTCTCGCCTTGAGCTGGTTGGAGGCGGAATGTGACCAGTCAGACTGGTGTTCTGGTGCTGACCTGAACAAAAGTACAATTGTTGACCTGACGGATCTTTGCGAATTTGCCGAACATTGGCTTGAGACGCGCCACGATTTCGCGGTGGTTGATTGCTATATAGTTGATCCGGATGATGTGCTGATACCTCTGGAAACCGTCTATGAGGGAGATGACGTACTAATCTGCTTTAAATTCGACTATACAGGTCCGGGGACCACAGCTACGACACGCATCCAATTGGATGACGAAACACCGTTGGAAACGAGCGAAACTTACACGGATGGAACGAGGATCTTCAGTTATCTCTGGACGGCAACCCTTGGTGAACATCGGATACGTGGTTGGTGTGACTTCGGTGAAGATGTTCTCGAAACAGATGAGGCAAACAATGATCAGGATAAAAACCCCGGCTTTACTGTAGTCCCGTATATTGCACCGGGAATGTGTTTCGATGTACCCTCGTCCTGGACCACCTTCGATCCTGGGGCCAACGGCGTGGACAGCAATCTTGACGGGTACAACGGCGGCGCGTTTGATGGTCGATATATCTACTTTGCTCCTTATGACAACAATGTCGAATATCATGGAAAGGTGTTGCGCTACGATACCAATGAAAGTTTTTTAGCGGCATCGTCCTGGGCGGCGTATGATCCGGGGGCCAACGGCGTAGGTAATGACCCGGATGGGTATATGGGTGCCGCTTTCGACGGTCGATACGTGTATTTTGCCCCTTACTACAACGGCAGCAAACATCATGGTGAAGTATTACGCTACGATACCACCGGGGACTTTAACAATGTGTCATCCTGGGCTGCGTATGATCCCGGGGACAACGGTGTGGGCAGCGATCCGGACGGGTACATGGACCTCATCATCAAAGACCGGTACATATACTTTGTGCCTTATTATGATGGTAGTTATTATCACAATGAGGTACTGCGTTACGATACCGCGGGCAACTTTTCACAAGCGTCCTCCTGGGCCACGTATGAGCCGAATGTGGGTACCAACCCCATTGGCTACAGTAGCGCCGCCTCCGATGGCCGATACATTTACTTCACACCTTTTTATAACGTCAGTTACCATGGCGAGGTGCTGCGGTACGATACCGTCGGCGACTTTGACAATGTGTCGTCCTGGGATGCGTATGATCCCGGGGCCAACGGTGTGGGTGACGATCCGGATGGATATCATGGGGCTGTTTTTGACGGGAAATACCTTTACTTCGCACCTTATGATAACGGCAGCGGGAAACATGGCGAGGTGCTGCGGTACGATACTACCGCAAATTTTGATGAAGTGTCATCCTGGACCACGTACGATCCGGGTGACAACGGCGTCGGTAATGATCCGGACGGGTATGTGCGTGCTGTCCTGGACGGCCAATATATATATTTCGTACCTTACAATAACGGCACCGCAGAACATGGCGAGGTGCTGCGGTACGATATCACCGGTGACTTTGACGACGTGTCATCCTGGGCGACGTACGATCCGGGGGCCAACGGAGTAGGAAATGATCCCGATGGATACCGTGGCGCCGTTTTAGATGGGCAATACATTTACTTCGTGCCTTTCAATAACGGCAGTGAAAAACATGGCGAGGTGCTGCGATACAATCTCGGCGCCAGTTGTACGCCACACTGAAAATAAAATGGGCTCCTCATAAGAATCTGTACATGGATATGCCAAAAAATGACTGGTTTCTTCATGGGGGCTTTGCGCCCAAACTCCCAGGATTTTGCGCTTTAATGTCAATCCCGGAGTTTTTAGTTTG
>Ga0209705_10000084_pt1 | contig 46828 bp, 52 predicted proteins | sample PPLLaktember2015_5_FD_187262 | JGI IMG/M metagenome (GOLD analysis project Ga0209705, IMG submission 187262) | Freshwater sediment microbial communities from Prairie Pothole Lake near Jamestown, North Dakota, USA - PPLs Lake P8 Core (1) Depth... | ecosystem: Environmental > Aquatic > Freshwater... | reverse complement strand
GTGCACGGCGCGCGTGGCGAGCTTCGGGTTGTTCCAGTCCACGCCGTCTCCACCAGGAACGCCGCGCGTGCGATTGGCGTCGGCCCTGATGATGCTGGCGTCGATCGCGAAGCCTTCGCCACGCACCAGGCCCTCGGCCATGCATCGTTGTACGACACCCTCGAACAGATGGCGAAACACGTCGCTCTCCCGGAAGCGACCGTGCCGGTTCTTCGAGAAGCTCGAATGGTCGGGAACCTTGTCCTCCAGCCCAAGGCGGCAGAACCAGCGGTAAGCCAGGTTGAGGTGCACCTCGTCGCACAGGCCCCGCTCAGACCGGATCCCAAAGCAGTAGCCCACAATCAACATCCGGATCATCAGCTCCGGATCAATCGATGGACGGCCCGTGTGGCTGTAGAAGGGCGCTAGGTGCTTGCGCAACTCGCCGAGATCGAGGAACCGATCAACGCCGCGCAGCAGGTGATCTTGGGGAACGTGATCGTCGAGATTGAAGGAGTAAAACAGTCGGTCCTGGCCGGCACCTTGTTGCCCCATCATCTCGACGTTCTCCCGTCGTTGTTATTACTCCTCTGACATCAGAACCAGTTCGGCGGTTCCAGTGGAGTTTTTCAACGGAATAGGTCGAAAGCTGCCGTTAGGTAGGTCCGTTATCGGCCATGCGGGCATTAGGAGGCTTCACCCTTCGGGAGGACGGCTGATCCAAATCAAACGCGGCTCCGCGCCCCTCCGGACAATGGCGCTGAAGGGACGCGCTGCCGATGACCGCGAATGCACTGCTCGACTCCCAGCTCGAAAGCTACGAGCTCGGCCACGAAATGCCGTTGGAGTTCTCGACCGTGCGCGCCGCGGTGAGGCACAACGGGCAGAGGACGCCTTTCCTGCTCATCGATCTGGAGCTGGTGCGCTCGAAGATACGGCGTTTCCGCGCCGCGATGCCGGAGGTGCGGGTCCACTATGCGATGAAGGCCAATCCGCACCCCGAGATCCTGCGCGTGATGCTCGAGGAGGGCGTCGCCTTCGAGGTCGCTTCCGCCGGGGAGCTCGAGGTGCTGCTCGCGCTCGGCGTCCCGGGACCCGAGATCCATTACAACAATCCGATCAAGCCGCCGGGCCACCTGGAGCGCGCCGCGCGCGAAGGCGTGGCCTGGTATGCGATCGACAGCGTCGAGGAGCTGCACAAGGTCGTGGGCGCGAAGGCGGACGCGCGCCTTTGCCTGCGCATCGAGACCCAGAATCTCGGCAGCGACTGGCCGCTGGTCGGCAAATTCGGGGTGCCGCTCGCCGAGGCGAGGGAGCTCATCCACGAGGCGCGCAGGATCGGGGCCGATCTCGCCGGCGTGTCGTTCCACGTGGGCTCGCAGTGCAGGAACCTCGACAACTGGCGCATAGGCATCGAAAACGCGAAGCTCGTGTTCGACATGATGCGCAGCCACGGCCTGGCGCCGCGGCTCCTCAACATCGGCGGCGGCTTCCCGGTGCTGCACACCAAGCCCATTCCCACGATAGAGCGCATCGGCGCTTCGGTCCGGCGCGCGCTCGCCGACCTGCCGGGCGACATGCGCGTCATGGCGGAGCCGGGCCGCTACCTCGTGAGCGACGCGGCGTGGCTCGTGAGCCGCGTGATCGGCACGGCCGATCGGCGCGGCACGCGCTGGGTGTATCTCGACGCGGGGGTGTATCACGGGCTGATGGAGACCGCCGAAGGGCTCGAATACCAGATCCGCAGCGAGCGCGACGGCGCCCACATCCCCTGCACGGTCGCCGGGCCTACGTGCGACTCGGTCGACGTGGTCGCCAGGGACCGCATCCTGCCCGCGGGACTGCGCACGGGAGACACGGTCTACATTCCCAACGCCGGCGCGTATTCGACCGTGTACGCGACCTCGTTCAACGGCTTTCCGCCCCCGGAAACGGTCGTGCTCCAGCACCTGTGAGGTTCCCCCGGGACCCTCAGTCAAGGATAGGAAATTCCTTCCCGCCCGAGCCGCCGGGCGCTGCCGGCGCGTCCCGGAAGCGACGCTGGATTTCCGCGACCGCCTCCTGATTGTCCAGCAGCGCCGCGACGCAGTCGGCGTCGAGCTTGTCGCGCGCCATCTTGCGCAGCAACCCGTAAGCCTCGTCGTTCGTCCAGGCGGGCTTGTAGGGGCGCTCGCTGGTGAGCGCGTCGAAGACGTCGGCCACGGCGACGATCCGCGCCTCGAGCGGGATGGCGTCGTCCTTGAGGCCTCGCGGATAGCCCGAGCCGTCCAGCATCTCGTGATGCGACTCCGCAATATGGCGCAGGAGGTCCAGCCCCTCGAGATGCTCGAGACCGAAGGTGCGCGCGATCGCATCGACCATTTGCAGCCCGCGCGTCGTGTGGCGCTTCATTTCTTCGCGCTCCCCTGCGGTCAGCGCCCCGGGCTTGAGAAGGATGCGGTCGGGAACACCCAGCTTGCCGATATCGTGCAGCGGGGCGAACTCGAGGATCCGCTCGATCGTCCGGTCGTCGATCGGATGCGTGCCCGCGGCGGCAAGATGGCGGGCGATGAGCCGCGCGTAGCGCGCGATGCGATCGATGTGCGCGCCGGTCTCGGGGTCACGGTAATGCACCATGTCGTGCGCGGTGCGCACCACCGCCGCGAGCATGCGGACCTGGAGCAGCTCGGCCGCCACGACCGTCGCAATCAGATGCCCGTATACGTCGAGAAGTTGCAGGCGCTCCGCGGTGAAGGCATCGGGCTGCGCCGAATTGAAGAAGATGAATCCCCAGAACGCGTCATTCTGGCGGATCGGCATCGTGTAGCTGGAGCGGAAACCGCTGCTGCGGATCGCCTGCGTGTGCGTGTGCAAACCCGCCGCCGATGCCGGTGATGCAGACGAGCCTCCGCAGCGCGTTGGCCTTCATTGCCGCGAGCAGCCGCTCGGTGCCTTTCGAGAACACGCCCGTCTGCTCCCACGGGGTCTTGACGCCGATGGCGCAGCAGACCGCGTTCTGGCCTGCCATCGCGCCAGGGAGCGATTGCGCGTCCAGGATGTCGCCTTGCACCTTCCGCAGCCGCTCGTGCTCGAGCGCGAGCCGCTCGGGGTGCCGGGCGAGCGCGGTCACGCTGTGCCCGGAAGCGAGCGCCTGGTCGACGAGCTGCCGTCCGATGCCGCGCGTGCCGCCAACGATGAGGAGGTTCATAGCTTGTAGCCGAACTTGCGCAGCAGCTCTTTGCGCGCGGCGATGTCGGGGGCGGTCTCGACGCCTTTGCTCTTGATGCCGTCGATGACGCCCAGGATGCCGCGCCCGCTCTCGGTCTCGGCGACGACGACCTCGGCCGGGTTGGCGGTGGCGCAGTAGATGCCGCAGACCTCGGGCACGGCCTTGATGGTGTTCAGGATGTTCACCGGGAAGCCGCCGCTCATGAAGACGATGAAGCAGTGGCCGCAGGAGAGCGCCAGCGCGTTCTTCTTCGCGAGCTCGACGAGGGCATCGTCGTTGCCGCTCCAGCGCACGAGCGCCGGGCCGCTCGACTCGCAGAAGGCGATGCCGAACTTCATCTGCGGCACGGTCTGCACGATCGCCTCGTGCAGGTCCTCGACGGTCTTGATGAAGTGCGACTGCCCAAGGATGAAGTTGAGGTCGGCCGGCTTGTCGATGGGGACGGTCTTCAGTTCCATGCGCAGCCTCCTTCGGTTTGCCGATGGCGCGGCCAGCGTAGCACTTCTGCTCGAGCGCTAGAATGCGGCCGAACGAGATGCGCAGAATCGCGGTGATGGGGGCGGGCGCGGTAGGCTGCTACTACGGCGGCATGCTGGCGCGCGCCGGGCACGAGGTGACGCTCGTCGGGCGGCCGCGGCACGTGGAAGCGGTGCGGCGCGAGGGGCTGCGCATCCAGACCAATGCGTTCGACGAGAGCGTGCCGGTGCGTGCGAGCACCGAGGCGGATGCGGTACGCGGCGCCGAGCTCGTTCTTTTCGCGGTGAAATCGCCGGACACCGAAGCGGCCGGCAGGGCGCTCGCGCCCTTCCTCGAGCGCGACGTGGCCATCCTGACGCTGCAGAACGGCGTCGACAACGCCGAGCGGCTCGCCGCGACGCTCAGGCGCGAAGTCATGCCCGCGGCGGTGTACGTGGCGGTCGAGATGGCGGGCGCGGGCCACGTCCGCCACCACGGCCGCGGCGAGCTCTTGATCGGCCGCGGCGGCGCGGCCGAGACGATTGCCGCGACCTTCCGCGCGGCGGGCGTGCCGGTGGAAGTGTCGGACAACGTCACCGGCGCGCTCTGGGCGAAGCTCGTCGTCAACTGCGCCTACAACGCGCTCTCGGCGATCACGCAGCTTCCCTACGGGCGGCTCGTGCAGGGCGCGGGCGTGCCGGCCGTGATGCGCGACGTGGTGGACGAATGCCTCGCGGTCGCCCGCGCCGCAGGCGTGCAGGTGCCCGGCGACATACACGCTGTCGTGCAGGGGCTCGCGCAGACCATGCCCGGGCAGCTTTCCTCGACCGCGCAGGACCTCGCGCGCGGCAAGAAAAGCGAGATCGACCATCTCAACGGGGTCGTGGTGCGCAAGGGCGAGGCGCTCGGCGTCCGCACTCCGGTCAACCGCACGCTGCTCGCCCTGGTCAAGCTGCTGGAGGAGAGGCAAGGAACGCGGCCCGCGGGCTAGGCGCTACGTCCCCTCGCGCCAGGAAGCGAGATAGGCGCGCTGCTCCGCGCTGAGCGCGTCGATGGCGATGCCGAGCGCGGCGAGCTTGGGCCGCGCCACTTCGCCGTCGATCTCCCCGCACCTGGAACCAGAGCCGCCGCGTATGCGGATCGCGGGTGATCTCGATGACTCTCATCGATGCAGCGTAGCTTGCGCGGCGCGGCATGCTTTGACGCGAATCAAGCTGCCGCCGCGCAGGCGATGTAGGCTGTCGCGCTGATCATGCCGCTCGCGCAGGACATCCGCAGCGCCCGCCGCGCCGTCGAGCGCGTGCTCGAGGCGCTCGGCGTGCGCGCGTTCGTGTTCACGGTCGAGCAGAAGGAAGCCGGATGGGTGCTCAGCGTCGAGTGCGCCACCGACGGCGGCTGGCAGAGGGTCGCGCTGGCGGTGGACCCGGCCGAGCTCAGCGCGAGCCTGCGCGATCCGGCGGTGCGCGCGAAGCTGTGCTCGGACTGGGCGCCGCATCTTCGGGCCTGCGCAGGCTGACATAGAGCACCTCGCAGATCGCCTCGCGGCGGGTCGTGCCGTCCGCCTGCTTCGTCACCACCGCGAGGTCGGGCGAGGTCTCGCGGATGCGGGGCACGATGCGCACATCGCGCGCCGGGTCGATGTTGCGCAGGTGCCGCGCCAGCCACGCGCGGCTCGGCTCGACCTAGCGGCGCACGTTGGCCGGCCTGCCCGGCAGCGCGTGCCGCTCCCGCGCCTCCTCGCCCTTGCGTTGCGCGCCCGCTGCGGGGCCTTTCTGTGCGGTGGTGGGCGGCGCGCGCCTCAGCTCCTCGTAGCGTGGCGGCTGAGACGGACGCGGACGCTCGGCGCCCTTTGCGCCGAACGACGGCCGAGGCGAGGCGACGTTCGCATCGGCAGGCTTGGGCGGCGCGACTACTCGCGGCGCGGGCGCGGCAATCGCCGGCTTTGGCGCCGGCTCGCGCTTGAACGGCAAAGGCGCTTCGCGCGGCGGACGGGTTGCGATGACCGGACGCGACGCCGCTGGCGCCGGCGCGCGGATCGTCTCGCCCTGGCGGGGCGCGAGGCTCGCCGGTCCGGGGCGCGCCGGATGCGCGTCGCCGATCTGCTTCAGCTCGTGCGGTCCCGCGGGCGAGAGTCGCCTCCCCTTGACGGGGCCGGCGCCGAATTGCCTGTCGGGCACGACGACGACTGCGCGCGGCTGCTTCGTGTGCTGATAGACGATCGTGTCCACGTTCACGACTGTCGTGCGCTCGACCACGACGTTGTTGACCACGCGCGGGCCGCCCCAGCCGCGCCACCCCGGCTTGCCGATGAATCCCGGCGGCCCCCACCATGGGCGCAGCGGCTCGCCCCACCCGAGCGCCACCCAACCGAGCGCCGGGCCGGGAATGCCCACGCGGATCGAAACGCCCGGCGTGACGCCAAAGAACGCCACCAGCGCCGGCGCATAGACCGGTCGCAGGATCACCGGCCCGGGCGCCCACGCCCAGAAGCCGCCGACCAGCACCCAGCGCCCGTGATGAAACGGCGCCCATCCCCAGGGTGCGTCGTCGACCCAGGTCCAGCCGTAGTACGGATCCCAGATCCACGATCCGGTCGTATAAGGCGCCCATCCCGCCGGGACTCTTTCCGGGACCCAGACGGCTCCGTAATCCGGCACCACGCGCCACGCGCCCCACTGGTCGAGCACGCCGACGCCGTAGACGCCGGGCGAGACATAGCGCGCGCTGAGCGCTTCGATCTCGTAATCGGTGCGCGCGTAGTTCCATCGGTCCCACGCATCCAGGTCGGGCGCCATGTAGGTCTCGACGCTCGGCGAGTCGATGCCGCGCACGACGGTCTCTTCGCTCGGCGAGAGCGCCTGCGGCGGGGCGCCGGCGAGCGTGATCGTCGCGCGGCCGCCGCGGCGGGTGATGAAGCGCACGACCTCGCCCGCGACCGCGACGCGGTAATAGCCGGGATGCTCGATGGTGAACACGGCGTTCGGCGTATCGAGCTCGACGGTGTGGCCCGCCGCGAGGCTTCTCACGTCGAGCGACGCCTGGCCGCTGGTGACTTTCACCTGCAAGAAATCCGGCTCGATGTTGACGATGCCGACTTGCGTCTTCTCGGCCGCGCGCACGAACGCGCGCGGCCCGATCTGGATCTCCAGGTTCGCACGCTCGCCGCTGTAGAGGGCATCCCCGGCGGCGAGCGGCGTATTGACCCGGGCCGGCGCCCAGTCTCGCGCTCCGGGCCGCCAGAACGAGGCCTTGCCGTCGATGAAGCTCAGGCGCGGCGGCGTGATCTCGGGGGCCGGCGGCGGCTCGTCTGCGCCCGTCGCGAGCGCGAATGCCGCCATCGACAGGACCAGCAGAACTGACCTCACGGCCCGACTGTAGTCGCCGACGCCCGGCAGCCCTTGACCTTCATCAAGCCAGTGTTCCGCGCCTGGCGCCGCAATAGCTCGAACGAGCTGTCGCCACCCGGGAACAATACTTGCTGCCAGTTCTTCAGTCGCCCCGCCGTCGGCGGGGGTATTCAGAAGCGAACGACAGGAGAGATGCCCGTGACGACAGGACCCAAGCCGAATCTTGCAGCGCGCCGCCTGGCCGGCGCCGTAGTCGCCGCCCTCGCAGTGAGCGGAACCGCCTTTGCGCAGTCGCAAGCCCAGCAGTCGGGGTATGTGACCAGCGCTTCGGGCAACAACGTGGTCACCAACTATGGTGAATGCTGGCGCGGCGGCTTCGCGCCGCCGGGACAGGCCTGCCCGCCCGCTGCCGCGCGCACCCCGACCGCAGCAGTCGGCGCGACGCCCCAGCGCGAGCAGCTTGCCCAGTCGAGCGCCCGCGAGCGCGCGCAAATAGCGCCGGCCGCAGGCGGCGCTACCCCCGCTTCCGCGGGTGCCGGCGCCGGCGTGATGGAGCCGGGCTACGTCAATAGCCCCGAAGGGGTGAACGTGCGTAATCCGTACGGGCAATGCTGGCGCGCCGGGCACTGGACCCCGGCCATGGCGTCCGAGCCCTGCGACGCCACCGCGCGCGCTTCGGCGCCCGCGCCGGTCGTCGCCGCGGCGCCGCAGCCCGAGCCCGCGCCTGCGCCGCAGGCCCGGGCCGAGCCCGCGCCGCTCGTGCAGGCCGAGCCGCCCCGCCCGGTGCTGCAGAAAGTGACGCTTTCGACCGACGTCCTGTTCGAGTTCAACAAGGCGGAGCTGCGCGAGAGCGGCAAGCAGAAGCTCGACGAGATCGCGGAGGGCCTGAAGGACGCGAAGGTGGACGAGATCCTCGCCATCGGCCATGCCGATCGCATCGCGTCGGAAGACTACAACCGCAAGCTCTCCGAGGCGCGTGCGCAGGCGGTGAAGACCTATCTCGCGCAGAAAGGTATCGGCGATGACAAGGTGCGCGTCGAAGGGCGCGGCGAGGAGCAGCCGGTGACCGGCGACGATTGCGCGAAGATGGGGCCGGAGCGCGGCAGCAACAAGAAGCTGGTCAACTGCCTGCAGCCGGACCGCCGCGTCGAGATCGAGGTGTTCGGCACCCGCGAAGTGGCGGCGACGGGCGAGCAGCCCGCGGCCGGCGCGACCTCCGGACAGACGGGCTCGGGCGCCGGCTCGAGCACCGGATCCTCGGGCTCCGCGCGCTAGGGCGAGCGGCCGAGGCGGTGCATCACTTCCGCCTCGGCCTCGATCCAGTCCTGCACCTCCCCGCCGGGGGCGAAGTCGCGAGCCTTGGCCTTGTAGTACGCGGCCTCGGCGATCTGCTTCCACAGCTCCTCGGCGGAGGGGTGCGCCTGCGCGTTGCCGGTGAAGGGCGGAAGGCCTTTCGTCGCTGCGCGGGGGGCGGGGGACTTCCTTGGGGCGGGCTTGCGGGTGGCCATGGTTCTTTCTCCTGACTTTCCGGAGACCCGGGCAGGCTAGCAGAAGTTGCATGCCGGCTTCTACCCCGGCGGAAAATCCGGACGCTATACAATCCGCACGCCGTGAAATCAATCCGCACGCCGTGAAATCTCTCATCCAGAGCCTGCTCGCCAGGGCGGGCAGCCGCACCAGCACCCCGTTCGCGGTGCGCTTTGCCGGCGGCGGCGAGTACCGCAGCCGCGACGCCGAGCCCGCCTTCACGATGGTGTTCAACCGGCCGCGCGCCTACTGGCGCATTGCAGCATACGGTCATATCGGCATGCTCGAGTCGTACTTCGACGGCGACCTCGACATCGAGGGCAGCCTCGCCAAGGCCATGGCGGTGGGCATGGAAGGCGGCATGGCGCAGCCGAAGGTCCTGGTCGCGGTGCGCAACCGCTGGCACGAGTTCCGCCTTTCCAACGCGAGCTGGGGGCAGGCGAAGACCAATGCCGAATTCCACTACGCGCTGGGCACCGAGTTCTACCGCTACTGGCTCGACGATCCGCTCATGATGTACACCTGCGCGTACTGGAAGGAGGGCACGCGCACGCTCGAGGAGGCGCAGCGGAACAAGATCGAGCACGTCGCGCGCAAGATCCGCCTGCAGCCGGGCGAGAAGGTGGTCGACATCGGCTCGGGCTTCGGCGGCTTCATGTTCCATGCGCACGAGCATTTCGGCGCCGACGTCACCGGCATCAACAACACCACCTCGCAGGTCGAGATGGTGAGGAAGGAGATCGAGCGGCGCCGCCTTGGCGCCGCGCTCAGAGTGATCGACACCGATTTCCGCGACGCCGCGCGCGAGTACGACAAGGTGGTCTCGATCGGCACCCTCGAGCACGCCGGGCGCGACCAGCTCGAGGAGGTGGTGCAGGCGCACGCGAGGTTCCTGAAGCCCGGCGGCCTGGGCATGCTGCACTTCATCGGCCACGTCGGGCATTTCGAGACCGAGTTCTTCATCCGCCGGCACGTCTTTCCCGGCGGCTGGATCCCCAGCCTCGCGCACACCATCGCCGCCATGGAGCGCGCGGGGCTCGAGGTGATCGACATCGAGAACCTGCGCCGCCACTACGCCCTGACGCTGGATGCCTGGGGCGAGCGCTTCGACCGCAACTGGGAGAAGATCCACGCCCTCGACCCGAAGAAGTTCGACGAGCGCTTCCGCCGCATCTGGCGCGTCTACATCTACGGCTGCGCCGAGATGTTCCGCTCGCCGGTGGGCTACACGCACCTCTTCCAGATCGTCTTCTCCAGGGGCAACATCACGCGGGCGATCTATCCGATGAGCCGGGGATTCCTCTACGAGCCGCCTGCCGCATACGTCCAAAAAAGAAGCCCTGGCCGCGCGGCTTAGGGAAGGCGCCGGCCCGGTCGGGCTGGCGAAGGACACCTCGAACCTGTTCCGCGACCGCGCCGGTGCGGCGCGACGCCGGCTCGACGTTCGTCACTTCAATGAAGTCTTGTCCATTGAAGACCATAGCGTCGACGCAGAAGGAATGATCCCCTACGAGGCGCTGGTCGGCGCGTGCCTCGCGCAGGGCGTCATGCCGGCGGTGGTGCCGCAGCTGAAGACCATCACCCTGGGCGGCGCGGTGGCGGGGGTGGGCATCGAGTCCTCCTCGCACCGCCACGGCCTCGTGCACGACACCATGCTCGAGCTCGAGGTGCTCCTCGGCGACGGGCGCATCGTCACCGCCACCGCGGACAACGAGCACGCGGACCTCTTCTTCGGCTTCCCGAACTCCTACGGCACGCTCGGCTATGCGCTGCGCGTCAAGGCGAAGACGATCCCGGTGAAGCCTTTCGTGCGTTTGCAGCACGTGGGCTTCTCCAGCCCCGCATCGTTCTTTTCTTCGCTTGAGAATGCTCTGAAAGCACAGGAAGCCGATTTCATCGACGGCACGATCTTCGACGAGAAGCGCCTGTACCTCACGCTCGGGCGCTTCGCCGACTCGGCCCCGTACACGAGCGACTACACGTTCGAGAAGATCTACTATCGCTCGATCCCCGAGAAGCGCGAGGACTACCTCAGCATCCACGATTACCTCTGGCGCTGGGACACCGACTGGTTCTGGTGCTCGAAGAATGTCTTCGCCCAGAATGCCTTCCTGAGAAAATTCGTCTATGGAAAGGAAAGGCTCGGCTCCCGCACCTACACCAAGATCATGCGCTGGAACAGCCGCGCCGGCGTGACGAAGAAAATCGAGCGCGTGCTCGGGCTGCACTCGGAGTCGGTGATCCAGGACGTCGACATCCCGCTCGCACGCGCGGCGGAGTTCTTCGAGTTCTACGCGCGCGAGATCGCGCTGTGGCCGCAGTGGGTCTGCCCAATAGGTTTTACTTCACAAAAGAAGAACTTCACCCTCTATCCGCGGGAGAACGACTGGTACGTGAACTTCGGCTTCTGGGACGTGAAGCGCACGCGCGAGGCGCACCCGCGCGGCTACTTCAACCGCCTGATCGAGGAAAAAGTGGCGGCGCTCGGCGGCATCAAGTCGCTCTACTCGGACAGCTATTTCCCGGAGCCGGATTTCCGCGCCGCCTACGGCGGCGGGGCCTACGACGCCCTGAAGCGCAAGTACGACCCCGGCGGCGCCTTTCCCGGCCTGTACGCCAAGTGCGTGCTAAAGCACTAGAGGCTTGATCCGCCCGGGCTGGCGTAGGTCTTCTCGTGCAGCCGCTGGCAGTTGATGCAGCGGAACGCGGCCGGCGCGGCTTTCAGCCGCTCGTACTCGATCTCGCCGCCGCAATCGACGCACACGCCGTAGCTGCCTTCGTCCATGCGGCCGCGCGCCGCGTCCAGCGCGCGCAGCTCGGTGAGGTCGCGCGAGACGTCGGCGTGGTCGATGTCGCCGATCAGCGTGGCGACCGACTCGTCGCCGGCGTCCGGGGCCGGCCCGGCGAGATCCTCGAAGTTGTTCTCGCGCGCGCGGTCGACGCCGTCGTGCAGCTCCGCCTGCAGGACCTGGCGGCGCGATTCGATCATCCGGCGCAGCTGTTCCGTTTGCCCGGGGGTCAATGCCATCGGCGCTCTCCAATGAAGGTCGGCGTGGCGATGCAAGATCCGTTCCGCCGGCTCAGCGCACGAGCAGCACCGGCAGCCGGCTGGCGTGGAGCACCTTCATCGCCACGGAGCCGACCAGGACGTCGCCGAGCGCGCTCTTGCCGTGGCGACCCATGACGATCAGGTCGCAGCCGTTGCGCTCGGCGTACGCGGCAATGGTCTCGCCGATGGGCCCGCTCAGCACTTCCTTGGCATAGGAGACGCCGGCGGCTTTCAGCTGCGCCTCGGCGGCCTCGAGGATGCTCTCGCTGTGGCTGCGCTGCAGGGCCGCCATCTTCTCGCGCGGCACGTAGACCGCGATCTCGCCATAGATCAGCGGCTCTTCGTGCGCGTGCACGAGGCGGATCGAGCACTGCGGGGTCAGCTTCGCCAGGGCGATCGCTTCTTTCGCGGCGCGCAGCGAGGCGCCCGAGCCGTCGACAGCCAGGAGGATGGTCTTCATGCGCCCATGCTAGCGGCCCGGGGCGGGGCGTAGTTGACACAGGTCAACGCCCGACCCGGGCCGAGGCCGCGATACTCCGGTCATGGAGCCGAACCTGGGATTCGATGCGTATTCGCCGCGCCAGATCGCCGAGCGCGTCAACGCGGTCTGCCTCGCCAAGTCCGCCACGCCGCTGCTCTCGCTCGCGATGCTCGGCATGCTGGCGGGCGGCTTCATCGGCCTGGGGTCGCTCTTCTACGTCATCGTGGTGAGCGACCCGACGCTCGGCTTCGCCGCCTCGCGGGTGGCCGGCGGCGCGGTCTTCTCGCTCGGGCTGCTGCTCGTCGTCGTCGCCGGCGCCGAGCTCTTCACCGGCAACAACCTGCTCGCCATGGGCTGGGCGCAGGGCTGCCTGAGCACGCGCGACGTGCTCGTCAACTGGACGGTCGTGTGCACGGCGAACTTCGTCGGCGCCGCGGGGCTCGCGCTGCTCGTGTTTCTCTCGGGGCACACCGCCATGAACGGCGGCCTGATCGGCAAGACCTACCTCGCCATCGGCGCGGCGAAGGCCTCGCTGCCGTTCTGGGAGGCGTTCTTCCGCGGCGTGCTGTGCAACGTGCTCGTCTGCATGGCGGTCTGGATGACGCTCGCGGGCCGCAGCGTGGTGGACAAGTTCGTCGCCGTGCTGCTGCCGATCGCCGCCTTCGTCGCCGCCGGCTTCGAGCACTCGATCGCCAACATGTACTTCCTGCCGCTCGCGAGCCTGCTCAACGCCGCGGCCGGGGCGCCGGTGTCCGTGGCGTGGCTGTGGACCAACCTGGTGCCGGTGATCGCCGGCAACATCGTCGGCGGCAGCGTGCTCGTCGCGCTGGTCTACTACGTCATCTATCGCCGGCCGGCGAAGAGCTCGCCATAGACTGGCATGCACGCCCGGCCGCCGAGGTCCTCGAGGCGCTCGAGAGCCGCCGCGAGGGACTGACCTCGCGCGAGGCCGCCGAGCGGCTCGCGGCGCTCGGCCCGAACGCGCTTCCCCAGGCGCGGCCGCGCCATCCGCTCGCGCGCTTCCTGCAGCAGTTCAACAGCGCGCTCATCTACTTCCTGCTCGCCGCCGCGATCGGCGCGCTGGTGCTCGGGCATGGCGTGGACGCGGCGGTGATCCTCGCGGTAGTGCTGGTGAACGCCCTGGTCGGCTTCATCCAGGAAGGCAAGGCCGAGAAGGCGCTGGAAGCGATGCGGCGCATGGTCTCGCCCAGCGCCGCGGTGCTGCGCGGCGGCGCGCGGCACAACGTGCCGGTGTCGAGCCTGGTGCCCGGCGACGTGGTGCTGCTCGAGGCGGGCGACCGGGTGCCCGCCGACGTGCGCCTGCTGCGCGCCCGCGGCATGCTGGTCGACGAGGCGCTGCTCACCGGGGAATCGGTGCCGGCGGCGAAGCAGGAGGCGGCGGCGCCGGCCGCTGCCGAGCTCGGCGAGCGCCACAGCATGGCGTTCTCGGGCACGCTGGTGGCCGCCGGCCAGGCGCGCGGCGTGGTGGTCGCCACCGGCGAGCGCACCGAGATCGGCCGTATCAGCGCGCTGCTGCAGAGCGTAGAGCAGCTCACGACGCCGCTGCTGCGCCAGATCAATCGCTTCGCGCGCGTCTTCACCTGGGTCGCGATCGCTGGCGCGGCAGTGCTGTTCGTGTTTGCGGTGGCCGCGCGCGGCTACGTCTGGACCGATGCGCTGATCGCGGTGGTGGCGCTCGCCGTGAGCCTGGTGCCCGAGGGCCTGCCGGCCGTCATCACCATCACGCTCGCCATCGGCGTGCGGCGCATGGCGGCGCGCAATGCGGTCATCCGGCGCCTGCCCGCCGTCGAGACGCTCGGCGCCACCTCGGTGATCTGCTCCGACAAGACCGGCACCCTGACGCGCAACGAGATGACCGTGCACCGCGTCGTCGTCCCCGGCCACGTGGCCGCGGTCACCGGCTCCGGCTACGCGCCCGAGGGCGCCATCGAGGCGATCGGCGCCGACGACGACGCCGCGGCGATCGCCGCGATTGCGCCGCTCGTCCAATGCGCGCTGCTGTGCAACGACGCGCACCTGCACGCTCGCGACGGCGCCTGGACGGTGGAGGGCGATCCGCTGGAAGGGGCGCTCATCGTGCTCGCCATGAAGGCGGGCTTCGACCCGGACCATGCCCGCGCCGAGTGGCCGCGCCTGGACGAGATCCCGTTCGACGCCGCGTACCGGTTCATGGCCGCGCTGCATCGCGGCCCGGGCGGGGAGGCGATGGTCTTCGTCAAGGGGGCGCCCGAGCGGCTGCTCGAGATGGCGGGCGCGGCGGACGCCGCCTACTGGACCGGCCGCATCGCCACCGAAGCGGCCGCCGGCGCGCGCGTGCTGGGCTTCGCCGCCAAGCGCTTCGACTCCACGCGCGAGCACCTGGCCTTCCCCGACGTCGAGCATGGCCTGCGCTTCCTCGGCATCGCCGCCCTCGTCGACCCGCCGCGCGCCGAGTCGCTTGCCGCCGTTGCCGAGTGCCGCGCCGCGGGCATCGCGGTCAAGATGATCACCGGCGATCACGCCGCCACCGCGGCGGCGATCGCGCGCGAGCTGCGCGTCGACGAGCATCCCGCGGCGCTCACCGGCGCGGAGCTGGACGCGATGTCCGACGAGGCGCTGCAGGCGCGCGTCGCGCACGTCGCGGTTTTCGCGCGCGCCAGCCCGGAGCACAAGCTGCGCGTGGTGCGCGCGCTGCAGGCGGGCGGCGCGGTAGTGGCGATGACCGGCGACGGCGTGAACGACGCGCCGTCCCTCAAGCAGGCCGACGTCGGCGTGGCGATGGGCATCAAGGGCACGGAGGCCGCCAAGGAGGCCGCCGAGATGGTGCTGCTCGACGACAATTTCGCATCGATCGTCAACGCCGTGCACGAGGGGCGAACCGTCTACGACAACATCCGCAAGGTGGTGTCCTGGACGCTCCCCACCAACGGCGGCGAGGCCCTCACCGTCGTCGCGGCGCTGCTGTTCGGGTTCGTGCTGCCGATGAGCGCGGCACAGATCCTGTGGGTGAACCTCGTCACCTCGGTGACGCTCGGCCTCGCGCTCGCTTTCGAGCCGCCCGAGCCGGGGGTGATGCGCCGCCGGCCGCGGCAGGCGGACGCGCCGCTGCTCTCGCGCTTCCTGGTCTGGCGCGTGGTGCTGGTGTCGGTCGTTTTCGCGGCCATCTCGCTCGGCGTTTTCTTCCTCGCGCTCGAGCGCGGGCGCGACCTCGAGACCGCGCGCACCCTGGTGGTGAACACGCTGGTCGTGCTGGAGATCTTCTATCTCTTCAACGTTCGCTACCTCGGCATGACCTCGATCACGCTGCGCGGCGCGCTCGGCACGCCGGCGGTGCTCTATGCGCTCGCCGCGGTCGTCGTCGCGCAGCTCGCCTTCACCTACCTGCCGCTCATGCAAGGCTGGTTCGCGACCCGCCCGGTGGCGCTCGCCGACGGCGCGCTCGTCATCGCCTGCGGCGTGGCGCTGCTGCTGCTCTTCGAGGGCGAGAAGCTGATGCTGCGGCGGCTCGGCCTGCTCGGCTCGCCCTAGGCGCCGGGACCACCAGCACGTCGCACGCGGCCGCCGACAGGGCGTGCAGCGTCACGCTGCCCAGCAGCAGCTCCTCGACCGCGCCCTTGCCGTGCTTGCCGATGGCCAGCAGGTCCGCACCGATGCGCTGCTCGGCCTCGGCGATGCGCGCGGGCGCATAGCCGTGCTCGAGGATGCGCGAGGCGCGCGGCGCGAGGCCGAGCTTCTCGATCATGGCGTTCATGGCGGCGCGCGCTGCGTCGCGCGCCTCGCGGCGGTGGCGGTCGATCTCGGCCTGCGGCGCGTCGGCGAGCTGCAGCGTGCTCTCGAACGGCGCCTCGAAGGCATGCAGCAGGTCGAGCGATGCGCCCGGCGCCAGGCGCGCCGCCGCGGCGAGCGCCGCCGCCGAATCGTCCGAGAAGTCGACCGGGACGAGCGCCCGCCGGTAGGCTCCGAGCGGCTTGCGCTTCACCACGAGCACCGGTGCAGGGCTCCTGCGCACCATGCGCTCGGCGGTGGTGCCCAGGGCAAGGTCGCGGACCGGATGCTGGCCGCGCGCACCCACCACCACCACGTCGCAGCCGGCGGCCGCGGCGCAGAGCGCATCGGTGACCGGGCCCCGCGCGAGCCGGGGCTCGAAGGCAAAGCCGGACTCGCGCTCGAGCTCGGTCGTCAGCGCCTCCAGCGCATGCTCCATCGCGCCGCTCGCCTTGAGGGCGAGCTCTGCCGCGAGCGGCAGTTCGGGGGCGACATGCAGCAATGCAGCCTTTGCACCGTGCTCGCGGGCGAGCAGCGCCGCGCGCAGCGCGGCGTGGCGCGCGTCTTCCGAGAAATCGGTCGCGACGAGCAGCGTCTTGAGGGGGGAAGCCATGTCCCCGAGGATACTCAAATTCATGTACTTTCAAGGACTCCATGAAGGTGAAGCTCCTCCTCGCTTTCGACGGCTCGCCGTCGGCCAACCGCGCCGCGGAGCTTCTCGCCGGGCACGCGGGCGCCGACGACAAGGTCGAGGTGCTGGTCCTCGGCGTTGACCCGCGCACGGCGGCGGCCGGCAGCGCGGCGCTCGAGCCTGCCGCCGCGCGGCTCGCTGCGTCGGGGATCGCCGCGCGGCGGCAGGTGCGGGTGGGGCCGGCGGCGCCGGCCATCCTCGCCGAGGCGCGCCGGCAGAAGCCGGCGGCGATCGTCATGGGAACGCGCGGCGAGGGCGCGTTGCAGGGCTTTGCGCTCGGCTCGGTGGCGCTGCGCGTCGTGCATCGCGCGCGGTTGCCGGTGTTCCTGGTGAAGGCGGGCGACCGCCTGCCCGCGGCGTTCGGGCGGCGGCTGCGCGTGCTGCTCGCCACCGACGGCTCGAAGCCTGCGCTGCGCGCCGCGCAGCGGCTCGTCGCCTGGCGCCCCTGGCTCGGGGCGTTCGAGGTGCACCTCCTCTGGGTGCAGCCGCCGCTCAGCTACCTGCAGACGGTCCTGCCGCCGCACGACGACGTGATCGGGCAGTGGAGCACGAAGGAGGGCGAGCGCGCGACGCGCGCGGCCGTCGCGCTGTTCGAGCGCGAGGGCATCGCCCGCCAGGTGCATCTCAGCGTCGGCGACGCGGCGCTCGAGGTGCGCTCCCTCGCGGAGGAAACCAAGGCCGAGCTGGTCGTGCTCGGTACGCGCGGCCTCGGCGCCGCGCACCACGCGCTGGTCGGCTCGGTGGCGCTGAAGTCGGCGGTCGCGAGCCCGGTGCCGGTGCTCCTCGTTCCATGAAAGACCCGTTCGTTCCCGCGGCGGTCGAGGCCTACCTGCAGCGCGTGCACGGCCGGCCGGTGCGCGCGGTGCGCATCACGCCCCTCGGCGGCGGGCGGCAGGGCGACAAGGGCTACGGCTACGGCATTCCGCTGCGCGTCGATTACGAGCTCGATGGCGCTGCGCGCCGCGCGGTGATCGAGTCGGTGCGCCCGGGCCCGTTCGGGCATGAGCACATGGCCGACCGCGCGCAGCTCCTGCTCTGGGCGCACCATGCCTTCGGCGCGCTGCCCCGCCACGTCGCCTCGCTCGACGTGGGCGCGGTGCGCGAAAACGGGGAGCTCGTACCCCTGGGCAATGCCGAGGAGCTCTTCATGCTCGCCGAGTTCGTCGATGGGCACGAGTACGCGGACGATCTGCTCAGAATCAGAAGCTCAGGCGAAAGTACTTCCCTGGATCTCGAGCGGGCGGATGCCTTGTGCGACTACCTCGTGGAGATCCATCGCCTGAAAGGGCCGGACCCGGGCCTGTACGTGCGCCGCATCCGCGAGCTGGTCGGCCACGGCGAATGCATTTTCGGGGTCTCCGACAGCTACCCCGAAAAATTCGACGTTCTGAAGAAGATAGAACTGCAAAGCGTGGAGTGGCGCTGGAAGCTGCGCGACCGGACGCACCGGCTGTGCCAGGTGCACGGCGACTTCCACCCCTGGAACATCATGTTCCGCGAGGGCGCGGACTTCAGCGTGCTCGACCGCTCGCGCGGCGAGTGGGGCGACGCGGCCGACGACGTCGCCTGCCTCGCGCTCAACTATCTCTTTTTCTCCCTGCAGCGCTCGGGGCGGCTCGAAGGCGGCTTCGAGCAGCTCTGGCGGCGCTTCTGGCAGCGCTACCTCGATCGCTCGGGCGACGCCGAGCTCCTCGAGGTGGTGGCGCCCTTCCTCGCCTTCCGCGGCCTGGTGATGGCGAACCCGCTCTGGTACCCGGCGCTGCAAGCGGAGGTGCGCCAGAAGATCTTCAATTTCATTTCGAGCATCCTGGCGCAGCCCCGCTTCGATCCGGCGCGGGCGAACGAGTACTGCGCGTGAGCTTCGCGGTGTGGCTCACCGGCCTGTCCGGCTCGGGCAAGAGCGCGATCGCGCGCGAGCTCCTGGCGCAGCTCCATGCGCGCGGGGTCGACGCCGCGGTGCTCGAGTCCGACGTGCTGCGCACCCAGCTCACGCCCTTCCCGCGGTACGACGAGCAGGATCGGAATTTTTTCTACAGCATGCTTTCCCGGCTTGGGGAGCTGGTGGTGGAGAACGACAGACCCGTCCTCATCGACGCCACGGCGAACCTGCGCAAGTACCGCGATGCCGCGCGCAAGCGCATCGCGCGCTTCGCCGAGGTGTACGTCGACACGCCGCTCGAAGTCTGCCGCGCGCGCGACACCAAGGGGCTCTACAAGGCTGGCGAGACCGCGCACCTGCCGGGCGTCGGCGCCCCCTACGAGCCGCCGCTCGCGCCCGAGCTCACCGTGCCCGGCGACCGCGGCACGCCCGCCGCCGCGGCAGCCGCCATCGTCGCCCTCCTCGCGGCAAAGGCCTGGATCTAGCCGTCCGAAAAATCGGTACGATCGTACCGATTTTGGCCTTCACATCCCCTGCCGCCATGGCCGGTACTTACTGATGGTCAACGGGCTCCAGCCGCGTGCGTTGCGAAGTAGATGGCGGCCCCGGTCGAACACCAGGCAGCTCGCGGCCGCCAATACCGAACTCGCGCGAAAGCTCGACGATCTTGGAGCGCCGCGTCGGGGGGACACGACAGGCGATCCAGAGCATCGTGCGCGCGATCGAAGGTGATTGATCGGTGTCAAAACGGCCATGCAGCAGGGCGCTATGCTGAAGATGTGAGCAACGAAGGCGCCCCAGCGGTCGCGACGCTGCTCGAGGTCGACCGCGAGTACCGCAGCAAGGCTGCCACCGGGCAGTTGCAGAGGATCGCTCCCCGCCGCTTCAACCCCGAGCACGAGGCCTCGCTGCCGGTGCTGCACGCGCGGCGCGACGGCCGCCACTTCACCGCGCTCTACTCCAATACCGAGCGCGCCCACGACCTGCACCGCACCCACGACTGGGTGGTGATCTTCTACGACGACGGCCGGTGCACCGTGGTCACGGAGTACCGCGGCGCGCTGAAGGGCATGCGCGTGGTGCGCGGCCGCGAGCCCGAGTGCCTGAAGCACTACCGGTCGTTGCCGCGCGAGCTGAGCCTCGAGCCGTCCTTGAGCGCGTCCGACGGGTAGACGATCACCTGCTCGCCGGGCTTGAGGCCTTCCTCGACGAGGGCCTCGACGCCGTTGCGCCGCGGCACCTTCACCGCGCGCTTGCGCGCGCGACCGCCCTCGGCGACGAACACCGACCACGCCTCGCCCTCGCGGAACAAAGCCCCCACCGGTACCTTGAGGGAGTCTTCCTGCTTGTAAACCACAATACTGGCCTCGACGCGGAACGCGTCGCCGATCGTCTGCACCTTGTCGAGCGGCTCGACGAAGTCGAGGATCACGTTGACGCGCTGCTCCTCGACCCCGAGCGCGGAGATCTTGGTGAACGCCGCCGGCTCGACCAGGCGCACGCTCGCGGCGAGGGGCGACACCCCCGCGCCGAGCTCCAGGCGCGCCGGCATCCCCGGTCGGATGCCCACCGCGTCCTGCGAGAGCACGTCGACCACCGCTTCCAGGCTCCTCGCGTCGCCGAGCTCGAGCAGCGGCGCGCCGAGCGCGACCGGCCCCTCGCTCTTCTGCACCACCTTCAGCACCGAGCCGTCCACGGGCGAGGTGACCTCCCATCTCGGCCCCAGCGCGCCGCTCTCGTAGCGCCTGAGCGCGGCGCGCGTCTGCTCGAGCTCGTGGCGCGCCGCCTCCTCGCCGTGGCGCGCCGCCTGCACCGCGCGCTCGGCCACCTGCAGGGCGAGCGCGGCCTGCTCGCGGGCGGTCGCGGAGACGAAGCCCTCGGTGGCGAGCTTCGCCTGGCGATCCAGGTCGGCGCGCGCCTGGCTGCGCTGCGCGATCGCCTTCTGCGTCTCGGCGCGCGCGCGAGAGAGCTGGGCGTCGGCCGCGCCGATGCGCTCCTGCAGCTCGCGCGCGGTGCGCGCGTCGAGGAAGGCCGGCGCCGTGGGCGTGAGCATCGCCACCATCTGGCCCTGCTTCACCGGGTCGCCGGCCTCGAGGTCGATGCGCTCCACCCGCCCGGCGAGGGGAGCCGAGACCACGTAGCGCTCGCGCACGCGCGTGCGCCCGTCGTCCGAGACCGTCTGCTCGAAGGGGCCGCGCGCCACCGCGGCGGTCTCCACGGCCACCGGCTGCGGCCGCAGCGCCCAGGCGACGAGGAGCGCGAGCGCCACGAGGGCGAGGGCGAGAGCGATGCGGTTGCGCCTGGTCATTCGCGGGTCTTCAGCACGGCGACGAGGTCGAGATTATCGATGCGATTGCGCACGATCAGGGCGCTCAGCGCGCCGGCCGCCACGACGACCGCTCCCGAGTAGACATAGGTGCTCGGGAAGATGACCAGCGGGAACTCCATCACTTCCTGGCTCATCAGGGCAAGGAGCAGCGCCGCGAGCCAGAATCCCGCCAGGAAGCCCAGCGGGATGGCGAGCACGATCTCGACCGCCAGCTCGCCCAGAAGCAGCACCGATACCTCGCGCCGCGTGAAGCCGAGCACCCGCAGGCTGGCGAGCTCCCAGGCGCGCTCGGCGAGCTGGATGCGCGCGTTGTTGTACACCACGCCGACGGCAATGATGGCGGCGAAGGCGCTCAGGATGGTGGTGAAGAACACGACGTTCCGCGCGCTGGTCTCGCGGAACGTATCGATCAGCGTGCGGTGGACGATCACGACGGCGGCGGCGGGGACCTGTTTCAGCCGCTCGAGCAGCGCCGTCTCCTGCGCGCGCTCGACCGACAGGCCGGCACCGGAGACCACGTTGCCTTCGCGCGCCAGGCGGTTGAGATCCTCCAGGCGCATCCAGGCGTTCATGCCGGCCATCTCGCGCACCGTGCCGCTGACCCGCACTGCGCTCTTCACGCGCTTGCCCTCGAGGAGCTCGGCGAGGACCGTGTCGCCCGGCCGCACGCCCAGCCGCTGCGCAAGGCGGGAGGTGAGCAGCACGCCACCCGGCGCCGGCTTTGCCTCGCGCAGGTCGGCATCGAGGATTCGCTGCAGGATCGCGTCGTCCCCGACGCCGGTGATGCCGGTGCGGTAGCTCCGGTGCCCGGCGCGCAGGCGCACCGGGATCGTCCGCGTCACCTCCACCTGGCTGACGCCGGGCAGGCGCGCGAGCTCCAGGCGCACGCTGCGCGACACCGGCTCGGCGAAGCCGATGTTCACGTCGGCGCGCTGCACCCTGTTGAACTGCACGTCGATGAACCACTCGAGCGCGTCCATCCAGAAAGTGCCGGCGATCAGGATCGCCACCGAGCCGGCGATGCCGGCGATGGTGGTCGCCGCGCGCACCGGTTTTCTCTCGAAGTTGCGCATGATCATGCGCTGCGCCGGCGTCAGGAGGTGCGCGTACCCCAGCCGCTCGACCAGCAGCGCGCGGAACGCCGCCGGCGCCGGCGGACGCATCGCCTCGGCCGCGTGCAGCCGCAGGATGCCGCGCGTGGCCGCGAGCGCGCCGCCGAAGGCCGCCGCGAGCGCCGCCGCGGCGCCGGCGAGCACCAGCCAGGCAGGCATGAAGTAATGGAAGCGCGGGAAATGAAAGAGATCGGTATACAGGCCGGTCATGCCGACGCCCAGCCACCAGCCGAGGGCGATGCCGATGACCACGCCCAGCAGGACGATGACGGAGGCAAATTTCAGGTAGTGCCAGGCGATCCAGCGGTCGTCGTAGCCCAGCGCCTTCAGCGCTGCGATCTCGCCGCGCTGCGCGTGCACCTGGCGATGGAGCACGACGTTCAGGATGAACGCGGCGACCAGCAGGAAGATGGCCGGCAGCACGGTGCCGAAGATGCGCTGCTGCTCGATCTCCTGCGTGATGATCTTGTGCGACACCTGCTCCTCGCGCCCGAGCGCGCCGAAGCCGCCGTAGGGCTCGAGGATCGCGTCCACGGCCTCGATGGCCCTTTCATACGAGGTATCCCGCGAAAGGCGCAGCAGCACCGAGTTGAACGCGCCTTCCATGTTGAAGGCCGCAGCGAGCGAGCGCGCGTCGGTCCACAGCACGGCGAACCATTCGTCGTCCGGCATGCCGCCGCCGCGCGTGGCGAAAATGTACTCGGGGCTGAGGGCGGTCCCGACCAGGGTGAGGTGCTCGAGGGTGCCGTTGAGCAGCACGTCCATCCGGTCCCCGAGCTTGAGATTTCGCGCCTCGAGGAAGCGCTGGTTCACCACCACCTCGCCCTGGGCGCCTGGCGCCGGCCAGCGGCCGCTTTTCAGCGTCAGGCGGTTCATGCCGGCGGGATGCTCGAAGTCCTGGCCGATGAGCCGGGCGATCATCGGCGGCACCACGCCCGGGATGGAAAGCTGCGCGTCGCGCACCACGCGCGTCTCCACCTCGACCACGCCGCGAACCCCGCGCAGGCGATCGGCGAGCGATTGCGGCGCGCGCTTCGCGGCGGCGAAGACGTGCGGAAAGCGCGCCGTGGCGTAATAGTTGTCGCGCGACCACAGCAGCGAGCCGTAGGTGGAGAACGTGCCGATGAAGCCGCCGATGCCGCACGCGATCACCAGCGCGATCGATAACACCTGCGTCTTCAGCGACCACAGGTCGCGCAGCAGCTTGCGGTCGAGGGATTTCACCACGAGATCTCCGCGGGCGTGAGCTTGCGGGCGGGCTTCTCCTCGCCGACGATGCGCCCGTCGCCCAGGCGCAGCACGCGGTCGGCCATGCCGGCGATGGCGGCGTTGTGCGTGATGACCATGGCGGTCGTGCCGAGCTCGGCGTTGATCTTCGCGATCACCTCGAGCACCAGCTTGCCGGTCTGGTAGTCGAGCGCGCCGGTCGGCTCGTCGCACAGCAGGACCTGCGGGCGCTTGGCGATGGCGCGCGCGATGGCGACGCGCTGCTGCTCGCCGCCGGAGAGCTGCGAGGGAAAGTGGTCGAGCCGCTCGGCGAGACCGACCCAGGCGAGGGCCTCGGCGGCGCTCATCGGGTTCCTGGCGATGTCGGTGACGAGCGCGACGTTCTCCCGCGCGGTGAGGCTGGGAATGAGGTTGTAGAACTGGAACACGAAGCCGACGTGCTCGCGCCGGTAGCGGGTCAGCGCGGCCTCGTCGGCCTGCGACAGATCATGATCCTCGAAAACGATCGAACCCGAGGTGGGCGTATCGAGCCCGCCCAGGATGTTGAGCAGCGTCGACTTGCCGCTGCCCGAGGGGCCGAGCAGCACGATGAACTCGCCGGCGCGCACCTCGAGGTCGACGCCGCGCAGCGCGTGCACCTCGGCCTCGCCCATGCGATAGACCTTGGTGAGGCCGCGCGCGACGAAGACGGGAGCGTCGCTCAGAGGCGTTTCACCACGCGGACCAGGCCCGGCTCCTCGGGCATGTCCTGCACCGCGAAGCCGAGCGCGCTGACGAAGCCCAGCATGTCGGCATTGTCGCGCAGGACCAGGCCCTCCATGGTCGCGAAGCCGCGCTGTCGCGCCGCGCGCATGAGCTCGCCCGTCAGGAGCTGCGCGATGCCGGTGTGGTGCCAGTCGTCCGCGACGACGATGCCGAACTCGCAGCTGCGGCCGTCGGGGTTCGCCATGTAGCGCGCGTCGCCGATGAGGTGCGGCTCGCCCTCGACCGTGGCTTCGCAGACGAACGCCATGTGCCGGTCGTAGTCGACATGCGTGAAGAAATGCACCAGCCCCTCGCTCTGCGGGAAGGCGTAGCGCATGAAGCGCCGGTGTCGCGTGTCGCCGGAGAGCTCGTCGAGGAACTCGTGCTCGCGCGGCTCGTCCTCGGGCCGGATCGGGCGGACGAGCACGGCGCGGCCGTCGGCGAGGCGGCGCTCGCGCGCGAGGTGCGACGGGTATTCGGCCATGCAGGATTCTCGCCGGGGCGGCGAGCACGGCGATTGATGCATGTCAAAACGCCCCTGGCGCAGGGACCGACAATGAATCCTTCCTGAAAGGAGCCCTCAAATGAAACTCAAGCATGCCGTTTTCGTTGCCGTCGCCGGCGCGCTGCTGCTTCCCGTGCCGGCCGTGATGGCGCAGGACCGGGACCAGACGCAGTCGCGGCAGACGATCCAGGACCGCGACATCTACGGTTACCAGATGATGACGCCGCAGGAGCGCAGCGAGTTTCGCGTGAAGATGCGCGCCGCGCAGACCGCGGAAGAGCGCGAGCGCATCCGCGCCGAGCACCACGCCCTGATGCAGGAGCGCGCCAAGGAGCGCGGCATCGCGCTCCCTGACCAGCCCCCGGTCCGGGGAGGCGCCGGCACGGGCGGCGGCATGGGACCCGGCGGCGGCATGGGGCCGGGCGGCGGCATGGGGCCGGGCAGCGGCATGGGCCGCGGCCGCTAGGCTCCGAAGTACCATGCCGCCCCATGAGGCGGCATGAAACTGTCGGCGCGCACGTCGTTGCCTCGGCGCTGCGCGCCCGGCCGGAAGAGAGCGCCGCGCAGGTTCTGGCGCGGCTCGCCGCCGAGAAGCCCGAGAGCGTCGAGCTGGTGCTTGTCGTCGGTGACGGCGGGCGCCTGCAGGGGGCGGCACCGCTGGCAAAGGTGTTCGCCGGCGGCACGCGGGCGATCGGCGAGATCGCCGATCGCGACTTCCCGCGCGTCACGCCCGAGAGCGACCAGGAGCACGCCGCCTCGCTCGCGCTGCACCACGGCGTCGACGCGCTTCCCGTGGTCGACGCCGCAGGGCGGGCGCTCGGCGTGATGCCGGCGCAGGCGCTGATGCACGTGCTGCGCCGCGAGCACGTCGAGGACCTGCATGTCCTCGCCGGCATCCAGCGCGAGGCCTCGCGCGCGCGCCATGCCATCGAGGACCCGCCGCTGCGCCGCGCGCGCCACCGGCTGCCCTGGCTCGGTGCCGGGCTGGCCGGCGCCGCCGTCGCCACCGCCGCCATGGCAGGCTTCGAGTCCACCCTGAGCCACACCCTGGCGGTGGCGTTCTTCGTGCCGGGGATCGTCTACCTCGCCGACGCCATCGGCACGCAGAGCGAGGCGATCGCGGTGCGCGGCCTCTCGCTCACGCGCGCGGGCATTGGCCACCTGCTCGCGGGCGAGCTGCGCACCGGCATGCTGCTCGGCGCCATCCTCGGCCTGCTGTCCTTCCTTCCCATCTGGCTTGTTTTCGGCGACCCGCGCCTCGCCGCAGCGGTGGGCACGGCGATCTTCGGCGCCGGCACCGTCGCGGCCTCGCTCGGCTTACTGCTGCCGTGGTGGCTTGCGCGCATCGGCCGCGACCCCGCGCTGGGCAGCGGGCCGGCGGCGACCGTGATCCAGGACGTGGTCAGCCTGCTCGTCTATTTCGCCGTGGTGCGCGCGTTTGGCCTCTGAGGGCCTGAGCTCGGCCGAGGCGGCGGCGCGGCTTGCCGCCGACGGGCCGAACGCGCTCCCGGGCGCGAAGAGGCGCAGCCTGCCCGCCCTCGCCCTCGAGGTGGTGCGCGAGCCGATGCTGCTCCTGCTGCTCGCCGCCGCCGGCATCTACCTGCTGGTGGGCGACCTGCACGAGGCGCTGGTGCTCGCCGCGTCGATCGCCGTGGTGATCGCCATCACCGTGGGCCAGGAGCTCAAGGCGGAGCGGGCTCTCGAGGCGCTGCGCGACCTCTCCAGCCCGCGCGCGCTGGTGCTGCGCGACGGCGAGCGCCGCCGCATCGCCGGCGCGGAGGTGGTGCGCGGCGACCTGCTCATCCTGTCGGAAGGCGACCGCGTGAGCGCCGATGCGCGCCTGGAAGACGCCGCGGACCTCGAGCTCGACGAGTCGCTGCTCACCGGCGAGTCGCTGCCGGTGGGCAAGGGCGCAGGCGACGCCGTGTTCGCGGGAACGCTGATGGTCAAGGGTCAGGGGCGCGCGCGGGTGACGGCGACCGGCGTGAAGAGCGAGCTCGGACGCATCGGCGTCTCCCTCGCCTCGATCGACAGCGGCAAGACCTCGCTCGAGCGCGAGACCGCGCGCATCGTCAAGCTGGTCGCCGCCTTCGCGCTCGCACTCTCGGCGGCGATGATGGCCACGCACTACGCGCTGCGCGGCGGCGCGCTGGAGAGCGTGCTCGCCGGCCTGACGCTCGCCATGGCCGTGATCCCGGAGGAGTTCCCGGTCGTGCTGACCGTGTTCCTCGCGCTGGGCGCCTGGCGCATCTCGCGCCACGGCGTGCTGACGCGGCGCATGCCGGCGATCGAGATGCTCGGCGCAGCGACCGTGCTGTGCGTCGACAAGACCGGCACGCTGACCGAGAACCGCATGAGCGTGGTGGAGACGCCGCAGGCGGTGATCGACACGGCGGCGCTCGCCTCGGAGCTGGAGCCGTTCGACGCCATGGACAAGGCGATCATTGCTGCTTGCGGAAAAGACATTCTTGAAAAACGCATGCGGTGGCCGCTGGTCCGCGACTACGGGATGCGCGGCGATCTGCTCGCAATGTGCCACGCCTGGAGCGCCGGGGAGGGCGCGCTGCGCGTGGCGATGAAAGGCGCGCCCGAGACGGTACTGCGGCTCTGCGGGCGCGCGGAGCTGATGGATACGATCCAGGGAATGACGGGCAGGGGCCTGCGCGTGCTCGGCGTCGCCGAGGCGAGCGCCGAACGGATTCTCGACGACCCCCGCGCCTACCGCTGGCAATGGGTGGGTTTCCTCGCGCTTGCCGACCCGTTGCGCGCCTCGGTTCCCGAGGCAGTCGCGCTGTGCCGGCGCGCCGGCATTCGCGTAGTGATGATCACCGGCGACTTTCCCGGCACCGCGCTCAACATCGCGCGCCAGGCGGGGCTCGAGGGCGGCGAGGCGCTCACCGGCGCGCAGATCGAGGCCATGGACGACGGCGCGCTCGCCGCCGCGGTGCGGCGCGTGGACGTGTTCGCGCGCGTGCGCCCGGAACAGAAGCTGCGGCTCGTGCAGGCCTACCGCGCCGCGGGCGAGGTCGTGGCGATGACCGGCGACGGCGTGAACGACGCGCCCGCGCTCAAGGCCGCGCACATCGGCGTCGCCATGGGCCGGCGCGGCACCGACGTGGCGCGCGAGTCCGCGGCGCTGGTGCTGCTCGAGGACGACTTCGGCTCGATCGTCGAGACCGCGCGCCTCGGGCGGCGCATCTACGAGAACATCCGCAACGCCATGCGCTACATCATCTCGGTGCACGTGCCGACCGCCGGGATGGCGTTCCTGCCGCTCGCCTTCGGCTGGCCGCTCTTCCTCTACCCGGTGCACGTGGTGTTCCTCGAGTTCGTCATCGACCCGGCCTGCTCGGTCGTGTTCGAGGCCGAGAAGAGCGAGCGCGGCATGATGGAGCGGCCGCCGCGCGACCCGCGCGCGAGGCTCTTCAGCGCGCGCATGCTCGCCACCAGCCTGCTGCTCGGCGCGACGCTGCTCGCCGCGGTGTTCGCCGCCTATGCCTGGGCCGTGTCGAGCGGCCTCGACGACGCGCGCACGCGGGCGGTCGGCTTCGCCGCCATCGTCTTCGGCAACCTCGGGCTCATCTTCGTCAACCGCTCGCACGAGCGCCTCGTGCTGGAGACGCTGCGCGAGCCCAACCCGGCGCTGTGGTGGATCGTCGCCGGCGCGCTCGTGGCGCTGGCGGCGGCGATCTACGTGCCGCCGGTCGCGGCGATCTTCCGCTTCGCGCCGCTCGGCGCGGCGGAGCTCGCCGTCGCCGCCGCCGCCGGCCTTGCCGGGGTGGCCTGGTACGAGCTGCGCAAGCTCGCGGCGCGGCGCCGCCGCTAGGCGTGGTAGGTCTTCTCGTGGCGCTGCTGGCACTCGATGCAGCGCGGCGCGGCGGGCTCGGCGCGCAGGCGCTCGACGCCGACGTCGCCGCCGCAGTCGATGCAGACGCCATAGCTGCCGTCGGCGAGGCGCCGGTGCGCTGCGTCGAGCGCGCGCAGCTCCTGCACGTCGCGCGAGGTCTCCGCTTCGCCCAGGTCGGAGAGCAGGTCGGCAACCGCTTCGTCGCCGGAATCGGGCGTCGCGCCGGCGGCCTGGGCATAGGGCCCGGCGCGCATGCGTGCCAGGTCGGCGCGGATCTCTTCGAGCAGCGCGCGGCGGCGCTCCTCGATGAGGCTGGCGAGCTGCACGATCTCCCTGCGGCTGAGCGGCATGGCGTTTCTCCTTGGCTGCGATGGTAGGGCCGGGATATGCGGCGGGTTTGATCGAAGTCAAGCCTTGCGGACCCCGGCAGGCTACCTTGAGTGCCATGAAGACCGCCCTCGGAAGACAACCCCGCCACGAGCAGCGCCACGAGCAGCGCCGCGCGACCCCCAGCAGCGATCCGTACCGGGCGCGGCGCAAGCCGGCCGGGGCGATGCGTTGCGCCGGCTGCGGCGCCGTCTTCCATCGCGGGCGCTGGAGCTGGCGCCTCACCCCGCAGCATGCGGTGAGCGGCGAGTGCCCGGCGTGCCGGCGCATCCGCGAGCGGCTGCCCGCCGGGTTCCTGCGCCTGACCGGCGCCTTCGTGCGCACGCACCGCGAAGAGCTGCTGAAGCGGGCACGGCACTGCGAGGCCCAGGAGCGCGCCGAGCATCCCCTGCAGCGGATCATGGCGATCGAGCCCCAGGCATACGGGCTGCTCGTCACCACCACCGATCCGCACCTCGCGCGGCGCGTCGGCGAGGCACTGCGCGACGCCTACCAGGGCGAGCTGCGCTACCACTACACCAAGGGCGAGCGCCTGCTGCGCGTCACCTGGAGCCGCTAGATGCTCTCGCTCGAGGACTGCCTCGCGCTTTGCGACCTGACCGAGGAGGAGGTGCTCGCCATCGCGCACCACGAGCATATCCCGGAGATCGCCGCGACCGAGCTTGGCAACTACCTCGTGCACACGCCCGAGGGCGAGCGGCGCATCAAGGCCATCATCCGCGACGACATCGCCGAAGCCTCGGCGTTCGGCAACCGCACGCGCGAGCTGGCGCTCAAGCACATGCTGCGCGAGTTCGTGCTGCACCATCCCGAATGCGAGGAGCGCCACCGCGCTCGCCTGCGCGCCCCGGAGCGCCGGAGCGCGTGACATGGACCGCGACATGCTCCAGGCCCGCCTCGAGCACGAGATCGCCGAGCTGCGGGGCGCCTTCCCGCGCGTCGAGAGCTGCCACAGCGCCCTCATGCAGTGGAAGGACGGCGAGCAGGCACGCTATTCGCTCGGCCTCGACATCCGCTGGCCGCAGCACCAGGTGCTGGTGAGCGGCCCGGCGCAGGCGAGCATCGAGGCGGCGGTCGAGGCCGCGTTCCGGCTGGCCCGCGAGCAGCTCCAAAGGAGACCCGCATGACGGCAAAGCAGCTTCTCTTCGGCGAAAGCGCGCACGCGCGGCTTCTCCGCGGCATGAACATCCTCGCCGACGCGGTGCGCGTGACGCTCGGGCCGAAGGCGCGCACCGTGGTGCTGGAGCGATCCTGGGGCGCGCCGAGCGTGATCAACTCGGGCGTGATCGTCGCCAAGGAGATCGAGCTCGAGGACCGCTTCGAGAACATGGGTGCGCAGATGGTGCGCGAGGTGGCCGCCCGCACCGCGGAAGTGGCGGGCGACGGCACGACCACCGCGACGCTGCTCGCCGCGGGCATCGTCAACGAAGGCATGAAGTATGTCGCCGCCGGCATGAACCCGATGGACCTGAAGCGCGGCGTCGACCAGGCGGTCGAGGCGCTGGTGGCCGAGCTCGCGCGCATGGCGAAGCCCTGCTCGACGCGCAGGGAGATCGCCCAGGTGGCGTCGATCTCCGCCAACAACGACGCCTCGATCGGCGAGATGATCGCCGAGGCGATGGAGAAGGTCGGGCGCGAGGGCGTGATCACGGTGGAGGACGGCAAGGGGCTCGCCAACGAGCTCGAGGTGGTCGAGGGCACGCAGTTCGACCGCGGCTATCTCTCGCCGTACTTCGTCAACAACGCCGAGAAGCAGAGCGCGGTGCTCGAGGACGTCTCGATCCTGCTCTACGACAAGAAGATCTCCGTCATCCGCGAGCTGCTGCCGCTGCTCGAGCACGTGGCGAAAATGGGCAAGCCGCTGCTCATCATCGCCGAGGAAGTCGAGGGCGAGGCGCTCGCCACGCTGGTCGTCAACACCCTGCGCGGCGTGCTCAGGTCCTGCGCCGTCAAGGCGCCCGGCTTTGGCGACCGGCGCAAGGCGATGCTGCAGGATCTCGCGGTGCTCACCGGCGGCACGGTCGTCGCCGAGGAGGCGGGGCTCACGCTCGAGAAGGCCGGCCCCGAGGTGCTCGGGCACGCCCGGCGCGCCGAGATCGACAAGGACGACACCACCCTCATCGGCGGCGCGGGCGAGCGCGCCGCCATCCAGGCGCGCGTCGCGCAGATCAAGCGCGAGATCGAGGACGCGACCAGCGACTACGACAAGGAAAAGCTGCGCGAGCGCGCGGCGAAGCTCGCCGGCGGCGTGGCGCTGATCCGCGTCGGCGCCGCGACCGAGACCGAGATGAAGGAGAGGAAAAGCCGCACCGAGGACGCGCTGCACGCCACGCGCGCCGCGGTGGAGGAGGGCGTCCTGCCCGGCGGCGGCGTGGCGCTGCTTCGTGCCCGGCTCAACATCAAGGATCTGCACGGCGAAAATGAAGATCAGGACGCGGGCATCGGCATCGTCATGCGCGCCGTCGAGGACCCGCTGCGACAGATCGTGACCAACGCCGGCGAGGAGCCGGCGGTCGTGGTGCAGAAGGTGCTCGACCACGAGGGGAACTTCGGCTTCAACGCCGCGACCGGGGAGTACGGGGACATGGTGGCGATGGGCGTGCTCGACCCGCGCAAGGTGACGCGCGTCGCGCTGCAGAACGCCGCGTCGATCGCGAGCCTGATCCTGACGACCGACTGCATGATCGCGCAGCTGCCGGAGCACAAGCCGACCGCGCCGATGGGCGAGGAAATGGCCTGAGCTTGATATGGGTCAACGGCCGCCGCGCCGGTTGGTGTAAACGTCGATCCATGAACATCGCGCCGAGGGTGCAGGACTACCTGGCGGCGAGGCAAACCGCTTATGAGGTGCTGTCCCATGCGCGCACGGACAGCAGCGCGCAGACGGCAAGAGCGGCGCACGTGCCGGCGGACGGTCTCGTCAAAGGTGTGGTCGTGAAGGACGATGCGGGGTACGTGCTCGCCGTCCTGCCCGCTTCGCGCCATGTCGTTCTCTCGCAGCTCGCGAGGGCGCTCCACCGCTTGCCGCTGCAGCTCGCGGCCGAGAGCGAGTTCATCGCGCTGTTCAGCGACTGCGATCGCGGCGCCCTGCCGCCGCTCGGCGGGATCTACGGGCTGCCGATGATGGTCGACGAGGCGGTCGACGCGCAGCCCGAGGTGTACTTCGAGGCCGGCGACCATGAGCACCTCGTGCACATGACGCAGGCGGAGTTCTTCCGGCTGACGTCCAGCGCGCCGCGCGCGCGCTTCAGCCGGCCCGACTGAACGGAGGGTCCATGGATCCGATCACGTTGTTCATTCTTGCCGCCGGCGCGATGACCGTGTATGCGCTCGCCCAAGGCATCGTATCGATGGCGCAGGGTGGCGAATCGGACCTGCGCCACAGCCATGAGCTGATGTTCAGGCGCACTGCCTGGCAGGGCCTGGCCGTGTTTTTCGTGCTGCTCGGCCTGCTGGCGGAAGCCTGATCGCCCTCCAGATCTCGCGGGCGCTCTCGGCGTAGCGGAACAGGCGCAGGTCGCGCGGCCGGATCATTCCCTCGGCGGCGAGGAAGTCGAAGTCGACCGTGCGCCGCCACCACGCCTCGCCCACCAGCACGATCGGCATCGGCCCGATCTTGCGCGTCTGCACCAGCGTCAGCGTCTCGAACAGCTCGTCCAGAGTGCCGAAGCCCCCGGGGAACGCGACCAGCGCCCGCGCGCGCAGCAGGAAGTGCAGCTTGCGCAGCGCGAAATAGCGGAAGCGCAGGCACAGCGCCGGGGTGATATAGCGGTTGGGAAGCTGCCGCTGCGGCAGCTCGATGTTGAGCCCGATCGAGGGCGCGCCGACCTCGAAGGCACCGCGGTTCGCCGCCTCCATGATCCCCGGCCCGCCGCCGGTCAGCACCGCGCCGCCCGCGCGGCCGATGATGCGGCCGAGCTCGCGCGCCACCGTGTAGTAGCGGTTCGCGCGCGAGGCGCGCGTGCTGCCCATGACGATGATCGTGCCCGTCACCCCCTGGCGGCGCAGCTGCAGCTCCGCCTTGAGGTATTCCAGCTGGAGGCGCACGCCGCGCGCGTCGTCGTGCGCGAGGAAATCGGGATCCTGGTCCGCGAGCCGGTAGGCCGGGCTGCGCCGCACTTTCATGGGCGGATTCTCAGGAGGGCGAGCAGCTCCTGCATTGCCCCGTCGACGCTCCGCGCCCCGCTCAGGACGTTGTCGATGGCGAACGTGATCGGCATGCGCACTTCCAGCTTGCGCGCGAGCGCCGTTACCGCGGCGGCGGAGAACGCGCCTTCGGTCAGCGCGGCGGGCGGCGGCTTGCCCTCGCCGAGCGCCACGCCGAGCGCGGTATTGCGCGACTGCAGGCTGCCGACCGTCAGCATCAGGTCGCCCGCGCCGGCCAGGCCGAGGAAGGTGTCGGCGCGCGCGCCCTTCGCCACGCCCAGGCGCCGCGCCTCCTCGAGGCCGAGCGTCGCCAGCGTCGCGCGCGCGTTCTCGCCGAGGCCGCGCCCGGCGGCGACGCCGCTGGCGATGGCGATCACGTTCTTCATCACGCCGCCGAGCGCGACGCCGACCAGGTCGTCGCTCGGGTGCACGCAGAATTTCGCGCTCGCCAGGAGGAGCGCAAGGCGCGCCGCCGTGGCGCGCTCCGCGCAGGCAAGCGCGACGCCGCAGGGCAGGTCGGCGGCGATCTCGCGCGCGAAGGAGGGGCCGGAGAGCACGCCGACCCGCGCGCCCGGGAGCACCTCGGCCAGCACCTCGGGCATGAGGGCGAGCGTGCCGCGCTCGACGCCCTTGGCGCAGCTCACCGCCGGGGTACCTCGCGCGAGACACGGCCGCAGCGCCTGCGCGACCGCGCGCATGTGCTGCGCCGGCGGGGCGAGGAGCACCAGCGCCGCCCCTTCGGCGGCCCTGCCGAGGTCGCCGGTCGCCTCGATGCCCGCCGCGAGCTCGATCCCGGCCAGGAAGAGCGGATTAGTCCGCTGCCCGTTGATGGAAGCCACGACCTCGGGCTCACGCGCCCACAGCCGCACTTCGTGGCCTGCGCGGCGCAGCACGCAGGCCATCGCCGTGCCGAACGCTCCCCCGCCGACGATGCCGATCCTCGCCATGGCCGCATCTTGGTGCGTGCCACCCGTTCCAGGATTGATCTTGCTCAATAGCCCGGGATGCCTGCGCCGTATCGTGGAAGCGTCCGCGAACCAACAACCCGGAGATGAACATGGATGTCACCACCGACAAGCTCATGCAGGACCTGAAGACCGTCGTCGTCGATGCCGAGGACCTGCTCAAGGCCACCGCCAACCAGGGCGGCGAACAGATCGCGCGTATCCGCACGCGCGCGGAGGAGTCGCTGCGCGTGGCACGCGCGCGCATCAAGGACATGACGCAGGTCGCCGAGGCGCAGGCGCGCGAGGCGGCGGGCGAGGTGCACCGCCAGGTGCACGAGAATCCCTGGACCGCGGTCGGCGTCGCCGCCGGCGTGGGCGTGCTCGTCGGCATCCTGCTCGGCCGCAAGTAGCACCGCGTCGATGAGCGCGGGGCTCCTGCATTCGGCGCAGTCGCTGGCGGCGAGCCTGCTCGGGCTCGCCCGCACGCGGCTCGAGCTCTTCAGCACCGAGCTGCAGGAGGAGTTCTCCCGCCTGCTCGCGGTGATCGTCGTCGCGGTGGTCGCGCTGCGCCGCGGGCGCTCGCTGCCCGGGCTGCTCGCGCGCGCGCTGCCGCTCTACTCGCTGCTGCGGCGCTGAAGCGTCGCCCCCAGGAGACAGAAAACAGCGGCGCGCGCTTGCGTCAGATCAAGCCGCGCAGGCGGCCGGCTGCAAGAATCCACCCATCACGCTTGTCACGAAATGAAAAGGGAAGGAGCCTCAAATGGGTGAAGCGACCAACGCACGCGATTTCATGCTTATTGCCAAGACCACCGCGCAGAGCGAGCGCGGTTTCCACGAGCGGCTGCGTGCCGCGCTGCGCCTGGCGGCGGTGTCGTTTCCGCAGATCGCCTGGCGGGCGGATTTCGACGTCGGCCCGCGCGAGCACGTCGAGATCTTCGGTGCGTCCGACCATGCCGCGGCGCGCGCGATTTCCGATGCGGTGAGCCGGGCCGGGGGCGTGCGCACCGAACTTGCACCTCTCAGGGACGGCTGGTGACAACGGTGCCCGGGCTCCAGGAGCGGATCGGCGCGCGCGAGGCGCGGCTGCGCTCGCTCTACGGGAACGTGACCGGCTGCCGGGTCACGACCGAGGATCGGCCGCCGCGCGCCTTCGAGCGGAAGCGGTTCAACGTGCGCGTGGAGATCTCCGTCGCCGGACACGACCTCGTCATCAACCGGGAGGACGACGACGATCCGGAGCGTGCGCTGGACGCGGCCTTCACCGCTGCGGAGCGGCAGCTCGGGGCGCTGGAGCGGTTGCCGCACGAGCGTTGATGCTGCTGCCGCGCTGGGAGCACTACGAGCACCAGGCCGACGTCGGCGTGCGGGGCTTCGGCGGCAGCATCGCCGAGGCGTTCGAGCAGGCCGCGCTCGCCCTGACCGCGGCGGTGACCGACCTCGAGACGGTGCGGCCGCTCCAGGCGGTACGGCTGCACTGCGAGGCGCCCGACGCGGAGCTGCTCTTCGCCGAGTGGCTGAACGCCCTGGTCTACGAGATGGCGACGCGCCGCATGCTGTTCTCGCGCTTCAAGGTCAGCTTGAATGAAACGCGCCTCGCCGCCGACGCATGGGGCGAGGCGGTCGACCGCGAGCGCCACCACCCGGCGGTCGAGGTGAAGGGCGCGACCTACACGACCCTGCGCGTGGCGCGCGAGGGCGAAGGCTGGCTCGCGCAAACGGTGATCGACGTCTGACATGGACCTCGCGCGCTTCGAGAAGCTCTCGCCCGAGGAATGGCGCATTCCCGCGCACGGCGCGATGCGCGTGCCGGTGGTGATCTACGCGAGCGAGGCGCTGATGCGCGCCATGGACGACAAGGTCGGCGAGCAGGCGATGAACGTCGCCGCGCTGCCGGGCATCGTCGGCGCCTCCTACGCCATGCCCGACGCGCACTGGGGCTACGGCTTCCCGATCGGCGGCGTCGCCGCGTTCGATCCCGAGCACGGCGGCGTCGTTTCGGCCGGCGGCGTGGGCTTCGACATTTCGTGCGGCGTGCGCTGCTTGCATACGGGTTTACAGAAAAAAGACGTTGTTGCCGTACAGCGGGAGCTGGCGGACATGCTGTTCCGGCGCATTCCCGCGGGCCTGGGGAGCACCGGCGCGATCCGGCTCGGCGAGGCGGAAATGGACGCGATGCTCGCCGGCGGCGCGCGCTGGGCGGTCGAGCGCGGCTGGGGCGAGGACGCGGACCTCGAGCGCATCGAGGAAGGCGGCCGGATGGACCACGCGCGGCCCCACGCGGTGTCGGCGCAGGCGAAGCGGCGCCAGCGCGACGAGATGGGCACGCTCGGCAGCGGCAACCACTACCTGGAAGTCCAGGAAGTGACCGAGCTTTTCGATGCTGAAATTGCCTCTGCTTTTGGCCTGCACGCCGGCGACATCGTGGTGATGATCCATTGCGGCTCGCGCGGCCTTGGCCACCAGATCGGCACCGAGTACCTGAAGCAGATGGCGATCAGCGCCGCGCACTATGGCATCGCGCTTCCGGACCGCGAGCTCGCCTGCGCGCCGATCAACTCCGAGGTCGGCCAGGACTACCTTGGCGCGATGCGCGCCGGGATCAACTGCGCGCTCGCCAACCGTGAGATCCTCACGCATCTCGTTCGCCAGGTGTTTCACGAGCTGCTGCCGCAGGCGAGGCTGCCGCTGCTCTACGACGTGTCGCACAACACGTGCAAGGTGGAAGCGCACGGGGGCAGGAAGCTGTACGTGCATCGAAAGGGCGCCACGCGCGCGTTCGGGCCGGGGCACCCGGACCTGCCGCCGGCGCTGCGCGCCGCCGGCCAGCCGGTGCTGATCGGCGGCTCGATGGGCACCGGCTCCTACGTGCTCGCCGGCACGCGCGAGTCCGAGGGGCTCGCGTTCAGCTCCGCCTGCCATGGCGCGGGCCGGGCGATGAGCCGGCACCAGGCGCTGCGCACCTGGAAGGGCAGGGCGGTGGTCGACCAGCTCGCCGCGCGCGGCATCCTCGTGAAGAGCCCGTCGATGCGAGGCATCGCCGAGGAGGCGCCCGATGCCTACAAGGACGTCCAGGCCGTGGTCGACGCCGCCGACGCCGCCGGGCTCGCGCGCAAGGTGGCGCGCACCGAGCCGCTGGTCTGCGTCAAGGGATAGCGAGGTAGCGGGCGAACCAGGCGGCCGCGCGTTGCGCGACCACTTCCAGCGTCCCCGGCTCCTCGAAGAGATGCGTCGCGCCCGGTACGAGCACGAGCTCGCGCGTGCAGTGCGCGAGCGCATCGCGTGCGCGCTCGTTCAGCTCGATCACGCCGAAGTCCTCGCCGCCGACGATGAGGAGCGTGGGCGCGTGCACGCGCGCGAGCGCCTTGTCGCCGGCCAGATCGGGCCGGCCGCCGCGCGAGACCACCGCCTTCACGATCTGCGGCATCGCCGCGGCGACGCGCAGCGCGGAGGCCGCGCCGGTGCTGGCGCCGAAGAGGCCGACCGGCAGCGCGCGGGTGGCGGCGTGGGCGGCGAGGAAATGCACCGCGTCGGCGAGGCGGGCGGAGAGCAGCGTGATGTCGAATCGCATCTCGCGGTCGCGGTCCTCCTCCGCCGTCAGCAGATCGAGCAGCAGCGTGCCGACGCCCGCCTTGCGCAGCTCGGCGGCGACGAAGCGGTTGCGCGGCGAGTTGCGGCCGGAGCCGCTGCCGTGCGAGAAGGCGACGACGCCGCGCGGGTGCGCCGGGAGCTCGAGCGCACCCTCGAGCTCGACCGCTCCGGAGGCGACGACGACGCTTGGCATGGAGGCAGTGTGCTCGCTGCCCGGCGTGGCGGCTTGATCTTCGTCAACGGGCCCTCGCCGGGACCCGGCACCATGCTTGCATGAAACCCGCCATGAAACAGCCCCTTCCGCAGCTCGGCGCGCCCGACGCCGAGCGCAACACGTCCACCATCATCGACGAGTCGGAGTACGACGAGACCGCGGCCTCGCCGGACCTCGAGCTCGAGGCGGCCGTGTGCTACTTCAACGACGAGGCCTTCCCGCACCGGGCGTATGTGCAGAGCGGCAGCGAGCTGCTGCAATGCGATCGCGGCGTCTGGGTGCGCAGGGGCGAGAAGCGCCCCGGCTAGCATGAAGCCCCTCGAGGCCTTCCTCGCCGGGGTCGAAAGGCGCGATCCGGGCCAGGCCGAGTTTCTGCAATCGGTGCACGAGGTTCTGGACAGCGTCTGGCCGCTCGTTGCCCGCGACGAGCGCTATGCGCAGCCGGGGCTGCTCGAGCGCCTGATCGAGCCCGAGCGGGTCGTGCAATTCCGCGTCGCCTGGGTCGACGACCGAGGCACAACGCGCGTCAACCGCGCCTGGCGCGTGCAGCACTCGAGCGCCCTCGGGCCCTACAAGGGCGGCCTGCGCTTCCACCCGACCGTCAACCTCTCGGTGCTCAAGTTTCTCGCCTTCGAGCAGACGCTGAAGAACGCGCTCACCACGCTGCCGATGGGCGGCGCCAAGGGCGGCGCCGACTTCGACCCGAAGGACAAGAGCGACGCCGAGGTGATGCGCTTCTGCCAGGCGCTGATGACCGAGCTCCACCGCCACCTCGGGCCCGATACCGACGTCCCGGCGGGCGACATCGGCGTGGGCGGGCGCGAGATCGGCTTCCTCTCCGGCATGATGAAGAAGCTCACCAACAGCGCCGCCTGCGTCTTCACCGGCAAGGGCCTCGCCTACGGCGGCAGCCTGGTGCGCCCGGAGGCGACCGGCTACGGCCTGGTGTACTTCGCGCAGGAGATGCTCGCACGCCGCAGCCTCGGCTTCGAGGGCATGCACGTCGCCGTCTCCGGGTCGGGCAACGTTGCGCTGCACGCCGTCGAGAAGGCGATGCAGATGGGCGCGCTCGTGGTGAGCGTGTCCGACAGCGGCGGCGCCGCCTGGGACCCCGAAGGGTTCAACAAGGAGAAGCTCGCGGGCCTGCTCGAGATCAAGAACCGCCGCGGGCGCGTCGAGGAGTTCGCGCGCGCTTTCCGCCTGCGCTTCGAGCCGCTCGCGCGGCCGTGGCGCTTCCCCGCCGACATCGCGCTGCCCTGCGCGACGCAGAACGAGCTCGACGGCGCCGATGCGCGCGCGCTGGTGGCGAACGGCGTGCGCTGCGTCGCCGAGGGCGCCAACATGCCCTCGACGCCGGAGGCGATCCGCGCCTTCCAGGAGGCGGGCGTGCTGTTCGCCCCCGGCAAGGCCGCCAACGCCGGCGGCGTCGCCGTCTCCGGCCTCGAGATGTCGCAGAACGCGATGCGGCTTTCCTGGACGCGCGAGGAGGTCGAGCGGCGCCTGCAGGACATCATGCGCGGCATCCATGCGACCTGCGTCCAGCACGGCGAAGACGGCAGGTCGGTCGACTACGTGCGCGGCGCGAACATGGCGGGCTTCGTCCGCGTCGCCGACGCGATGCTCGAGCAGGGCGTGACCTGAATTCGACAGGAGGCTGGTATGGCGATCGCAGAGATCTGCAGCCGCGAAGTGGTATTCGTGGCGCGAAACGAGAGCTGCTACGAGGCCGCACGGCTGATGCGCGAGCATCACGTCGGCAGCCTGGTGGTCATCGCGCAGGACGCGGTGCCGCGCATCCCGGTGGGCATGATCACCGACCGCGACCTCGCGGTCGGCGTGATGGCCCTGGGCCTGGACCCCGAGAAGACGCTGGTCGAGACCGTGATGCGCCCGGACGTGGCGCTGCTGCGCGAGAGCGAAGGCGTCGGCAGGGCGATCGCGCTGATGCGCGAGCAAGGCGTGCGCCGCCTGCCGGTGGTCGACGCTTCGGGCGCGCTCGTCGGCGTGCTCGCCGCCGACGACCTGATCGATCTCTTCGCCGAGGAGCTGTCGGGCCTGGCAGCGATGATCAGTTCCGGCCCGCGCCGCGAGCGCAAGGAGCGCCGCGCGGCGCTCTAAAAGAGGCTGCGCAGCAGCGCGGCGATCGCGAAGGCGAGCGCCGCGGCCGCGCCGCCCGTCGCGAGCGTCTCGAGGCCGGCGCGCAGCGCCGGCCGGCCGAGCACCAGGCCGCGCGTGACGCCGATGCCGAAGAAGGCGGCCGCGGTGATGGCGGCGCTCAGCGTGAAGCTGTCCATCGGCATGGGCGCAATGTAGGGTAGCAGCGGCACCAGCCCCGCAGCCGCGAAGGCGGCGAAGGTCGCAGCCGCCGCACGCATCGGGTCCGCGTCTTTCGGCTGCAGCCCGCGCTCCTCGGTGAGCATGGTGTCGACCCAGAGGTCGGGATCCTTCGTGATCACTGCGACGATGTCCTCGAGCGTGCGGCCGGAAAAGCCCTTGCGCGCGAAGATCTGGCGGATCTCTTCGCGCTCGCCTTCCGGGACGATGCGGATGTGCTCCCTCTCCTCGCGCGCGACGCGCGCGAGCGACTCGCGCTCGGTCTTGGTCCCCTGGTAGTTGGCGACCGCCATGCTGAAGCCGTCGGCGACGAGATTGGCGACGCCCAGGATCACGATCACGGAGCCGGAGAACGCCGCCCCCGTTGCGCCCGCCACCACGGCGAATGTGGTGACGCATCCGTCGATCGCGCCCAGCACCACATCGCCCAGATAGCTGCGACGCGGCGCGCCGGCGAGCCTGGCGCGCACCGCCTCCGGCCGGTGCTCGGCGAGGAGCTTTTCATTTTCCATTCCTGCGACGCTAGGCCAAGGGGTGGAGGCCGGCTTGACCTTCATCAACGCCCGGCCGCGCCTGCCCCGGACAATGAGCCATGACAGCGGCGCAGGAGCTGACCGACGTTGTCGGCGCGCTGCTCGCCGAGCTGCGCGGGACTGCGGCGCCCTGGGTGGCGCTCGACGCCCAGCTCGAGCGCGACCTGGGCATCGACAGCCTGGCGCGCGTCGAGCTGATGCTGCGCATCGAGCAGGCGTTCGGCGTGCATCTCGCAGAGCAGAGCGTCCTCGAGGCACGCACGGTGCGCGACCTGCTGTCGGCGCTCGCCGCGGCATCGCCCCGCATCGCCCCGCAGCTCGAGACGGCGGCGCCGCTCGCCGAGGGCGCGGCCGCGCTGCCGGAGCAGGCCGCGACGCTCGTCGAGGTGCTCGACTGGCACGCGGCGCGCCACCCGGACCGCGTGCACGTCACCCTGCTCGAAGGCGAGGCGGCGCCATTGGCGCTTTCCTATGCCGAGCTCGCCGCGCACGCGCGCACCGTGGCGGGCGGGCTGCAGCGCCGCGGCCTCGATCCCGGCCAGAGCGTGGCCATCATGCTGCCGACAAGCGCCGCGTTCCTCCAGGCGTTCTTCGGCGTGCTGCTCGCCGGCGGGGTGCCGGTGCCGATCTATCCGCCCTTCCGCTGGTCGCAGATCGAAGACCATCTGCGTCGCCAGGCGCGCATCCTCGACAACTGCGCGGCAGCGATGCTGGTCAGCGTGTCGGCCGCACAGCCCGCGGCGAGGCTGCTGCAGGCGCAGGTTTCCGGGCTGCGCCATGTCGTCACGGTCGACGAGGTCATGGCGCACGGCGCGCAGGCGGCTTTCGCTCCGGCCGCGGGCGACACCGCCCTGCTGCAGTACACCTCGGGCAGCACCGGCCAGCCGAAGGGCGTCGTGCTCACGCATGCCAACCTGCTCGCCAACATCCGCGCCATGGGCGAGGCGGCGCAGGCGCGCGCGCAGGACGTGTTCGTGAGCTGGCTGCCGCTCTACCACGACATGGGCCTCATCGGCGCCTGGCTGGGGAGCCTCCATTACGGCATCCCGCTGGTGCTCATGCCGACGCAGGCGTTTCTCGCGCGGCCGGCGCGCTGGCTGCAGGCGCTGCACCGCTACCGCGGCACGCTTTCGGCGGGTCCGAACTCGGCGTACGAGATCCTGGCGGCGAAAGTGCCCGACGACGAGCTGCGCGGGCTCGACCTCTCCGCCTGGCGCGTCGCCTTCAACGGCGCGGAGCCGGTGCGCGCGGCGACGCTCGAGCGCTTCGCGCGGCGCTTCGCGCCCTGCGGGTTCGACGCGCGCGCGGCCACGCCGGTTTACGGCCTTGCCGAATGCGCCCTCGGGCTCACCTTCCCGCCCCTCGGGCGCGGGCCGCTCGTCGATGCGCGCGGCCCCTCCGGGGCGCAGCAGGTGGTGAGCTGCGGCCGCCCGCTGCGCGGCCACGAGGTGCGCGTGGTCGACGCGGCCGGGCGCGAAGCCCCCGAGCATGCCGAGGGCCGCATCGAGTTCCGCGGGCCTTCCGCCACCTCGGGATACTTCCGCAACCCGGAAGGCACGCGCGCGTTGCTGCGCGAGGGCTGGCTCGATACCGGGGACGTGGGCTACTTCGCCGCCGGCGAGCTCTACGTCACCGGCCGGGTCAAGGACCTCATCATCCGCGGCGGGCAGCACATCCATCCCTACGACCTCGAGGAGGCCGTCGGTGCGCTCGCGGGCGTGCGCAAGGGCTGCGTCGCGGTGTTCGGCGCGACCGACCGCGCCACCGCCACCGAGCGCGTCGTCGTCGTCGCGGAGACCCATGTGAGCGAGCCCGCCGCAGCCGGGCGGCTGCGCCGGCGCGTCGCGGAGCTCGCGCTCGAGCACCTCGGCGTGCCGGCCGACGACATCGTGCTCGCGCCGGCGCGCGTGGTGCTGAAGACCTCGAGCGGCAAGATCCGGCGCTCGGCGTGCCGCGAGCTCTATGAGCGCGGCATGCTCGGCGCCGTGCAGCGTCCCGTGACGCTGCAGCTCGCCCGCCTCGCGCTCGCCGCGGCCGGCGGCGGCGCGCGGCGGCTCGCGCGCCGGCTCGGCGAATGGCTGTATGCGGGCTGGCTCTGGCTGCTGTTCGCGCTGGTCGTGGGCGTCGGCAGCGTCGTGCTGTGCCTGCTTCCCGGGCCGCGCGCACGCGAGCGGTGGGTGCACGGCGCGGCGCGCGCGCTGCTGCGGCTTTCCCTCCTCGAGGTGCGCGCGAGCGGCGCAGCGCCCCCGGGGCCGGCGGTCTTCGTCGCCAACCACTCGAGCTACGTCGACACCCTGCTCCTCACCGCGCTGCTGCCGGCGGGCGCGCACTTCGCCGCGAAGCGCGAGTTCGCCGGCGTGCCCCTGGTGGGCTGGCTGATGGGGCGCTTCGGCACGCGCTTCGTCGAGCGCTTTGCCGCGCGCGAGGCGATCGAGGGCGCGCGCGAGCTGTCCGAGGCGGCGCGGCGCGGCGAATCGCTGGTGGTCTTCCCCGAGGGCACCTTCACGCGCGCGCCCGGCCTGCGCGCCTTTCACATGGGTGCCTTCGTTGCCGCCGCGCAAGGCGGCCGCCCGGTCGTTCCGGTGGCGCTGCGCGGCACGCGCTCGGTGCTGCGCGACGGCTCCTGGCTGCCGCGGCGGCGTCCGGTGGAGGTGTTCATCGCCGCGCCGCTCCCGCCGCGCGGGCCGGGCTGGAGCGAGGCGCTCGCGCTCAGGGACGAGGCGCGCCGCGCCATCCTCGCGCATTGCGGCGAGCCCGACCGCGGCACCGAGGCGCTCTGATGCTGAGGCAGCTATCGCGGCGCGACTGGCAGCGGTTCTTCTCCCGCATGTCGGCCGCACTTGCCGGCAGCGCGGCGCACGTCGAGCCGGCAGGGCTCGACGAGGACCTGCCAGGCAACTCGATCGGCCTGGCCGGCGTTTCCTACGACGCCGCGCGCGCGGAGCTGGTGCTGGCGCTCGAGGGCGACCGGCGCCTGGTGCGCCATCCGCGCGAGGTTCACGTGCACTGGGAAGAGGACCTCTTGCACAGCCTGGAGCTGGTCGATGCCGATGGCCGGCGCGACTTCGTCGTGCTGAGAAAGCCCCTGCGGATGCTCAGCCGTGAGCGCTGACGCGCTTGGCCTGCATGCCTTCGGCCGCCGGCTCTTCGATGAAATGCACCTCGGTGCCGACCGCGAGGTGCTCGAATGGCGGATGCACGACGTTCTCGCGCGAGAAGTACAGCTCGCGCCCGTCGGGCGTGACGATGAAGCCGAAGCCCTGCTCGGCGTCGACGCGCGCAACGCGGCCGGTGGCTTCCGGGGCGTGGAGCTTGACGTCGCCGCGTTGCTCGCGGAGGTAGTCCTCGAGCTTCCGGCGAGCGGCGTCGAACGCGTCGCGCAACGCGATCTGCAGGTCCTCGTCGTGCACGTGGGTGACGGCGATCTCGTTGCCGGGGACCTTGAGGTCGATGCGCGCCGTGAACTGCTTGCCCTGGCGCTTGTGCCGGCCTTCCAGCGACAGCACCACGCGGCAGCTGACGATGTGGTCGTAGTAGCGCTCGAGCTTCCCGGCCTTCTCGCGGATCGCGTTCTGGAGCGCGTCCGAGGACGCGATGCCGTGCAGGGACACCTGGAGGGGAAGTTGCATGGAGCCACGATAAGCCCGGCGCACCGCGCCGGGTTTGACCTGCGTCAAAGCCCGCCTAGGTCAGGGCGTGTCGTCTCGCTCGACGCTGTCGGCTCTCGTCGCGCTGCGGATGCTGCCTGTCTAGCGGCGTACGGGCGGCAGCTGCGAGGGAGCGCTCTTGACCGGCGGCGGCGCCGGCACGGCCGAGGACGTTGCCGGCGCCGGAGTATCGCTCGTGCCCTGGATGGGGCTGTCGCTCGTGTGGGGCGTGGGCTGCGTCTTGCGCGACTGGATCTGCTGTGCCGGGCTCGCGCCGGCGCCGGCCGCCGGCTGCGCGGGCACGACCCCCACCGTCACGGGCACCGCGGTGCCGGAGATCTGCTCGGCGAGCTGCTGTGCGGTGGGCGTAGCGACGCCGCGGGCCAGAAGCTGCCGGCGCGCGTCTTCCAGCGCGCGCGCGATCTCGGCGGGGTCGGACACCGCGCCGCCAGGAAGGCCGAAGGTGACCGTCTGCATCACGCCGGCATCGCCTTCCGTGGTGAGCGTGACGGGCACGCCGAGCGCGAGGCCGTTCACGAGGTTCTCGAAATTGCCGCGCGAGCCGGCGAAAGCGAGGAGCTGCGGCGCGAGACGCTCGACCTGCAGCGGGACCGGCACACCGGTCTTTGCGCGCGCCGCGGGAGCGGCCGCCACCGTCGCGGGCACCGTGGTGCCGGCGATCTGCTCGGCCAGTTCCTGCGCGGTGGGCGTGGTGATTCCGCGCGCGAGCAGCTGCCGCCGCGCGTTTTCCAGCACGCGCGCGATCTCGGCGGGATCGGCCACCGCGCCGCCGGCGAGCCCGAAGGCGGCGGTCTGCACCTCGCCGTCGGCGCCGACCGTGCTGAGCGTGATGGGCGCGCCCAGGGCGAGGCCGTTCACCAGGTTCTCGAAGTTGCCGCGCGAGCCGACGAAGGAGACAAGCTGCGGCGCGAGCTGCTCGACCTGCAGCGCGATCGGCACCATCGTCTGCGCATGCGCCTGGAGCGCCAGGAACGCGAGGACAGCAAGAAGGGCTTTCATGCTTTGACCCAGGTCAGAAGACGAGCACCTTGTCGGCCCACTGGGTCCAGCGGTCGAGCTCCTCCATGCTGCTGCGGTGCGCGCCGCCGGCGAGCTCGCCGTCCTCGACGCCGCGCGCGTCCATGCACGTGCCGCAAACGCCGACCAGGGCTTCGGTGGCCGCCACGCGGTCGAGCATGAGCTCGATGTTGTAGAACCCCGGCGGCACCTTCTGGCCCGACTTCGCGCAGGAGGCGGCGTCGCCAAGGAGAAACAGGCGCACCTCCTCGCCTTCGGCCCTCGCCAGCATGGTCGCGAGCCGCAACGCGTTGTAGCTGCGCTCGCTACCGTAGGGCGGATCGTTCAGGATGAAAAGGGTCTTGCTCACGGCATGCTCGGCGTCATGATGCGCCGCCCTTTTCGCACCCGCTTTGCGCGAGATCAAATTCGACGCCGCGCAGAGCGGCCAATATCGGCTTGCCATGACTTTCAAGGTCAACAGCAAGTCGATCCTCCGAAGAGCGGCGCACGAGGTTGGCGCGAGGACGCACTACCTGGCCGATCGATTCGAGCAGAGCAGGAAATCCGCCGCCGAACGAATGGTGGCAATCAGAAAACGCCGCCTCGCATACCAGGGGAACACGGTCAGGATCGTGCATACCCTGGTGGATGGCAGGCAAGTCACATACACGATCGAGGTGAGTTCGCCCGCCCGCTCATAGAAAGAGCAGGGGCGCAGGCATCAGGGCGATGGAGCAGCGCGCGGCGGGGATCAGGCTCGAGGTGAACGGCGAGGAGCGCGAATTCCGCGGTCCGGCCGACACGCCCCTGCTGTGGGTCCTGCGCGATGCTTTCGGCCTGAAGGGCACGAAATACGGCTGCGGCACCGGCGCTTGCGGCAGCTGCGTGGTGCTGATGCAAGGCGAGCCTCGCCATGCCTGTACGGTGCCGGTGGCCGATGCGGCAGGAAAGCGCGTCGTCACCATCGAAGGGCTCGCCTCCGATCCGCAGCGCCCCGTTGTCCAGGCGTGGATCGCCGAGCAGGTGCCGCAGTGCGGCTACTGCCAGCCGGCGCAGCTCCTCACCGCGTCCTGGCTGCTCGACCGTCATCCGGAACCGAGCGATGCGCAGATCGACGCCGCGATGTCGCATCTGCTGTGCCGCTGCGGCACCTACCCGCGCATCCGGCGGGCGATCCATCGCGCCGCCCTGTGGTCGGCCGACGAGCCGCCGCAGCGCAGCGACGCGCTCGGCGCACTCCCGGCCGGCCCCGCCGGCGCGGGGACCTTCCTCAATCCGTGGCTGCGCATCAACCGCGACGGCAGCGTCACGCTCCTCGTCGACCGCTCGGAGATGGGCCAGGGCACGCTCACCGGGCTCGCCATGCTGGCCGCGGAGGAGCTGGAGATCGGGCTCGAGAAGCTGCGCATCGAGTTCGCGCCGGCTGCGCCGGAATACGTCAATCCGCTGATCGGCGAGCAGCTTACGGGCGGCAGCACGAGCATCCGCGCCGCCTGGGACACCCTGCGGCAGGCCGCCGCGTCCGCGCGCGAACGGCTCGTCGCGGCTGCCGCGGCCTCCTGGAAGGTGCGGCGCAGCGAGTGCCGCGCCGAGGCGGGTGAGGTGCTCCACGAGGCGAGCGGGCGCCGCGCGCCGTACGCGGCGCTCGCCGCTGCGGCCGTCGCGAAGCGCGGCCCGCGAGCGGTCAAGCTCAAGCCGCCGCACGAATTTCGCCTCATCGGCCGACCGCTGCCGCGCCTCGAAGTGCCCGACCTCGCGCTCGGGCGCGCGGTATTCGCGCTCGACCTCACCTGGCCGAGCCCCCTTAACGCCGTGCTTGCGCGCTGCCCGTCGTTCGGCGGCCGCGTCGCCAGCTTCGACGCGTCG
>Ga0209705_10000083_pt1 | contig 46983 bp, 50 predicted proteins | sample PPLLaktember2015_5_FD_187262 | JGI IMG/M metagenome (GOLD analysis project Ga0209705, IMG submission 187262) | Freshwater sediment microbial communities from Prairie Pothole Lake near Jamestown, North Dakota, USA - PPLs Lake P8 Core (1) Depth... | ecosystem: Environmental > Aquatic > Freshwater... | reverse complement strand
GATGCAAACGCAACGCCAGCGCGGCGCGCTTTCGCAGATCGCGGGTCGCTTCGAGACCGAGGCGCGCGATCCGTTCGACGACGGCTGGGCGCGCGAGGACGAGCCGCTCGAGCCGCTCAAGACCGTCATCACGGTGGAGCGGGCGCGCTCGATCATCTCCAGGAATGATTCGCCGGACATCCCGTTCGAGCAGTCGATCAACCCGTATCGCGGCTGCGAGCATGGGTGCGTGTACTGCTATGCGCGCCCCAGCCACGCCTACCTGGAGCTCTCGCCCGGCCTGGATTTCGAGACCCGGCTGTTCGCCAAGACCAACGCCGCGGAGCTGCTGCGCGGGGAACTGGCGAAGCCCGGCTACCGGGTGTCGCCGATTTCGCTCGGCGCCAATACCGATTGCTACCAGCCGGCGGAGCGCAAGTACGGCATCACCCGCCAGATCGTCGAGATCCTCGCCGAATGCGACCATCCGCTCACCATCGTCACCAAATCGGCGCTGGTGGAAAGGGATCTCGACCTGCTGGCGCCGATGGCGAAGAAGAACCTGGTGAAGGTATTCGTCTCCATCGGCACCCTCGACCCGGTCCTGGCGAGGAAGCTCGAGCCGCGCGCCGCCAGCCCAAAGCGAAGGCTGGATACGCTGCGCGCGCTGTCCGCCGCCGGCGTGCCCTGCGGCGCAATGCTCGCGGCGCTGATCCCGGCGCTGAACGACAAGACGCTGGAACACGTGCTCGAGGAGGCGGCGAAGGCCGGCGCGCAGGAGGCCGCCTACGTGATCCTGCGCCTGCCCAATGAACTGAAGGACATTTTCAAGGAGTGGCTCGCCGCGCACTACCCGGAGCGCGCCGCGCATGTCATCAGCATCGTGCGCCAGATGCGCGGCGGAAAAGACAACGACCCGAGGTTCGGCGAGCGCATGCGCGGCACCGGCAATTTCGCCGAGCTGATCTCGAAGCGCTTCGCCATCGCCTGCCAGCGCTTCGGCCTGAACGGCCACGGCGGCGGTCGGCGCGTCCCGGAACTGGATTGCAGCCGGTTCGTGCCGCCTTCGGCCGGCGGGCAACTGAAGCTGTTTTGATGCGCGCGGCGCTCCTCATTGGCGGCTGGCTTTTCGCCGCAGCCCTGGTCTGGGTCTCGCTCGCGCCCTCCCCGCCCGATCCGGGCCTTGAGTACGGCGACAAGCTCGGGCACTTCTTCGCCTACGCCGTCCTGATGTTCTGGTTCTGCACCTTGTACCGCAGCCGGAACACGCGGCTCGCGTACGGCGCAGGCTGGATCTTCCTCGGGGTCGCGATCGAGTTCGCGCAAGGCGCGACCGGCTATCGCAGCTTCGAACTCGCCGACATGGCCGCCAACGCGCTCGGCGTCGCGGCCGGCGCGCTCGCCGCGCTCAGCCTGGCCAGAGCCGCAGCAGCAGCGGGAACAAAAACGCGGTAAGCAGGCCGTTCAGGCCCATGGCGAGGCCGGCGAAGGCGCCCATTCTTTCCGACACCTGGAAGGCGCGCGCGGTGCCGATGCCGTGTGCCGCGACGCCCACCGCGAAGCCGCGCACCGCGTGGTCCTGGATGCGCAGCACGTTCAGGGTGCCGCGCGCCAGCACCGCGCCGAGGATGCCGGTGCACACCACCAGCACCGCGGTGAGCGAGGGCAACCCGCCGATCTTCTCGGCCACGCCCATGGCGATCGGCGCGGTGACCGACTTCGGCGCCAGCGACAGCAGCGTCTCGCGGCTCGCCCCCAGCGCCCAGGCGATGCCCACCGCCGACACCGCGGCGACGATCGAGCCGGCCAGCAGCGCACCGCCGAGCGGCACGAGGTTCTTCTTCAGCGTGTCCAGGTTGGCGTACAGCGGCACGGCGAGCGCGACCGTCGCCGTGCCCAGGAGGAAGTGCACGAACTGCGCGCCCTCGAAGTACACCGGGTAGGGCGTGTCGGTGAACCACAGCAGCGCCACCAGCGCGGCCACCGCGATCGCCACCGGATTGGCGAGCGGATTCATCTTCGCCTTGGCGTAGATCCAGTAGGCGCCCTGGTAGGCGAGCAGCGTCACCGTCAAGCCAAGCAGCGGCGTGGCCGCCAGGTAGACCCAGATTTCGGTGAACTTGCCGCTCATTTCTGCAGCGCCCGCATCACCAGCGCCGTCACGCCGATGGTGATCACCGTGCTCGCCACGAGCGCCACGGCGATCGGCAGCCACTCCGCCCCGAGGCGCTGGAAATGCAGCAGCACGCCGACGCCCGCGGGCACGAACAGCAGCGACAGGTGCGACAGCAGCCCCTGGCAGGTGTCGCGCAGCCATTGCGGCACCGCGCCGCGCGCGACGAGCGAAACAAACAATAGCAGCATCCCCACCACCGGCCCGGGCACCGGCAGTCGGGTGAGGTGCACCAGCACCTCGCCGACCAGCTGGAACACCAGGAGCAGTGTGAACGCGCCGAGCATCGAGCGGCCATCTTACGTTAGGCTCACCACGTGAGCACGGTGAGCACCGCGCGCGCGCAGCGCGTCCTCGAAGGCCCGATCCTCGCCACGCTCGCGCGCCTGGCGGCCCCGGGAGCGCTGCTCGCCCTCTTTCAGACTGCGGTGTCGATCGCCGACACGCACTTCGTCGGGCAGCTCGGCACCGAGGCGCTCGCCGGGCTGGCGCTGGTCTTTCCCATGGTGATGCTGCTGCAGATGCTCTCCGCGGGCGCGATGGGCGGCGGCGTGTCCTCGGCGCTGGCGCGCGCGCTGGGCGGCGGGCGCGGGGATGCCGCGCGCGGCATCGTCGCGCACGGCCTCGCCATCGCCGCGGGCGCGGGCCTCGCGTTCACGGCGCTCCTCCTTGGCCTGGGCGATCCGCTCTACGCGCTGCTCGGCGGGCGGGGCGAGGCGCTCGCCCAGGCGCTAGAGTATTCGCACGTGTTGTTCGCCGGGGCGATTGGCGTGTGGCTCGCCAACACGCTGGCGAGCGTGCTGCGCGGCAGCGGCAACACGCTCGCACCGGCGGTGGCGCTGGCGCTCGCCGCACTCGTGCACATCCCGCTCTCGGGCGCGCTGACGCTGGGCTGGGGGCCGTTTCCGCGCCTGGGCATCGCCGGCGCGGCGCTCGCCTACGTGGCGGCTTTCCTCTTCGCGAGCCTCTTGATGGGCGCGATGGTCTGGCGCGCCGGGCTGCAGCCGCAGCGCGCGCACTGGCGGCTCGAGGCCCGCGTGCTGCGCGAGATCCTGCGCGTGGGTGCGGTGTCCTCGGTCGGCGCGCTGCAGACGGTGCTCACCGCGGTGGTGCTCACCGGCTTCGTCGGCAGTTTCGGCACCGCCGCGCTCGCCGGCTACGGCGTAGGCGTGCGCCTGGAGCTGCTGCAGATCCCGCTGGTCTTCGCCATCGGCCAGGCGCTCGTCGTGATGGTCGGCACCAATATCGGCGCCGGGCGCGGCGCGCGCGCCAAGCGCATCGCCTGGACGGGGACGGCGCTCGCCGCCGGCATCTCGCTCGCCATCGGCGCCACCGTCGCGCTATTGCCGGGCGTCTGGATCGGCATCTTCAGCGACGATTCGGCGGTGCTCGCCACGGGCAGCCTTTACCTGCGCATCGTGGCGCCCTTCTATGCATTGTTCGGCGCCGGGATGGCGCTGTACTTCGCCTCGCAGGGCGCCGGGCGTATGGTGCTGCCGGTGCTCGCGGGCACCGTGCGGCTCGTCGTGGTGGTGGCGGGCGGTGCGCTCGTCGTTGCGCTGGGCGGGCCGCTGGGCGCGGTGTTCGCGGTCATCGCCGGCGGCATCGCGCTGTTCGGCGCGCTCATCATGGCGGCCGTGCGCGCCGGCCGCTGGGAAAGCTAGAGGCGTAGGGTGGGCCCTTGGCCCACCCTACGGTCAGGCGAAGAACTCGATCAGCGCGTCGAGCGTGGCGTCGGGCGCTTCGCTCATCAGCGAATGCCCGGATACCTCCAGCTGCACTAGGCGAGCGTTCGGCACTGTCTGCGCGAACGTGGCGCCCGCCTTCGCCGGCGTCATCTGGTCGCGCCGGCCGAGCACGAAGAGCACCGGGCACTGCAGCTTCGCCACGGCGGCTTCGCCGCCGGCGTACTCGTGGCAGGCCTTCAGGTCGTTGTGCAGCACGCCCGGCGCGAGGCGCTCCAGGCGCGCAAGCGACTCGCCGTACATCGACATCCCGGGGTTGGGGTTAGCGCCGATCGCCGCCTGCGGCGAGTGCCCCCAGATCGTTTCCATGTCGTAGGCGGCATGGTCGTTGCGCCGGGCGGCGTCCATGAACGCCTCGCCCACTTTCATCGGGTAGGCAATGCCGAGGAGCGCGATGCGCTCGATGCGCGCCGGGTGGCGCGCGGCGCACTCCAACGCGACGAGCGAGCCCATGGAGTGGCCCGCGATCGCGGCCTTGCCGAGCTTCGCCGCGTCGAGCAGCCGCATGACCCAGTCGGCCATCTCCGCGGCCGTGGCGAGCGGCGGCCCGTCGGAGCGCCCGTGCGCCGGCAGGTCCACCGCGAGCACGTTGCGGCCGTGGTAGCCGAAGTAGCGGCTCTGCAGGCCAAACACCGAGTGGTCCAGGCCCGCGCCGTGCACGAACACGACCGTGGGCTTGGCCGGATCGAGCGCGTGCGCCGCCGTGTAGGCGAACACCTGGCGGCCATCAACGTCGAAGTTCAACGCTGCGCCGCCTTCAGCGCGCGGCCGAGGTCCTCGAGCAGGTCGTCGGCGTCCTCCAGCCCGATGGACAGGCGCACCGTGCCCGGGCCGATGCCGGACTTCTTCAGGTCCTCGTCGGTCATGCGGTAGTGCGTGGTGCTGGCCGGGTGGATGACGAGCGACTTCGCGTCGCCGACGTTGGCGAGGTGGGAAAAAATGCGCAAAGCTTCGATGAAGCGCTTGCCCGCTTCGCGTCCGCCTTTCAAGTCGAAGCTGAACACCGCGCCGCAGCCGCGGGGCAGGAGTTGCTTCGCCAGCGCGTGGTTCGGGTGGCTCGGCAGCTCCGGGTAGACCACTTTCTCCACCGCCGGGTTGCCGGCGAGGAACTGCACGACCTTCCGCGTGCTCTCGACATGGCGCGGCATCCTGAGGTGCAGCGTCTCGATCCCCTGCAGGATGTGGAACGCCGTCATCGGCGCCATGCAGGCGCCGAAGTCCCTGAGACCCTCGCGCCGCGCACGCAGCAGGAACGCGCGCGTGCCGGACTCCTCCTCGAAGTCCATGTTGTGAAAGCCCGCGTAGGGCGCGGTGAGCTGCGGGAATTTGCCGCTCTTTTCCCAGTCGAAGCGGCCCGAGTCGACGAGCACGCCGCCGATGGCGACACCGTGGCCGCCGAGGAACTTGGTGGCCGAGTGGTACAGCAGGTCCGCGCCGTATTCGAAAGGCTTCATCAGGAACGGCGTGGTGAAGGTGGCGTCCACCAGCAGCGGCAGGCCGGCGTCGTGCGCCACCTTCGACACCTTCGGGATGTCGAGCACCTCCAGCCCCGGGTTGCCCAGCGTCTCACCGAACAGCAGCCGCGTGTTGGGCCGGATCGCCCGCGCGAAATTCTCCGGCGTGCCTGGCGCGACGAAGGTCGTCTCGATGCCGAAGCGCCTCATCGTGTAGCCGAGCAGGTTGTGCGAGCCGCCGTAGAGCGAGTTCGAGGCGACGATGTGGCTGCCCGCGTCCATCAGCGTCGCCACCGCGAGGTGCAGCGCCGCCTGGCCCGAAGCCGTGGCGATGGCACCCACGCCGCCTTCCAGCGCCGCGACGCGCTCTTCCAGCACCGCCACCGTCGGATTGGAGATGCGCGAGTAGACGTGCCCCGCGCGCTCCATGTTGAACAGCGACGCGGCATGCTCGCTGTCGCGAAACACGTAGGAGGTGGTCTGGTAGACCGGCACCGCGCGGCTGCCGGTGGCCGGGTCGGGGGTCTGCCCCGCATGCAGCGCGAGGGTGTCGAACCCCGGATACTTGGGACCTGCCACCGAAATACTTAGTGCAGGTTCTTGCGCCCCGGGCGCGTGGCGTACTCGAAGGCGCGCTCGGCCTGCGGCTGCTGCGTGCCGGAGGAGCGCTCCTTCCAGTCGCGGTCGAACAACTGGTTCACCAGCGTGGCCACCTCGGCGGACTTGCCCTTGTCGAACTGGCGCTCGAGGATCGCGCTGACGTCCTCGATCATGCAGCGGCGCTGCGCCTCGTGGATCGCCTGCGCGGTGGGGCCGACGAACAGCAGCTTGGGCTCCTGGTCGCCGTTTTCCTGGTAGATCGTCACGTCGACTTCGACCGCCTCGTAGCAGTAGGGCCCGAGGTTCTCCAGCGCCGACTCGAGCGCGGCGTGAAAGCTGCGGCCGATCTCGCCCGTCCAGCACACCAGCAGCATCAACTCCTTGTCGTCGAAGCGCAGGCCGGGCTCGTCGGCTTCCAGGCTCTTCACGTCGGCGAGCGTTTCGGCATCGAGGTACTCGAGCCACGGCGCCAGGGCCAGCTCGATCTGCTTGCGGGAGACCCCTTCAAGGATCGGGATATCGGCGTGGACGTGGACTTCGAGCCGCATGGGACGAAACCTCACAAATCGGGCGTGCAGTTTATCACGCGGGAAGGCCAACTTTCCCCCCGCCGCGCGGTCAAATAACGGCATGGGCGCGCTCAACATCCTGTACGACAGCGAAAGCTACTGCGTGGCCGAGTTTCCGGGCGACGCGGGCGTCGAGCTGATGGACAAGCAGGCGCGCCGCTCCGTCTACCTCGAGGGTGCGCTGGCGGCGCAGTTCCGCGCCACCTTCCGCGACCTGTTCGCCAGCGGCACCATCGAAGAGGACGTGGACGAGTTCCTCGGCCGCTACGGCGAGCTGCCCACGCAACCGATCGTATTGCACTGAGCCGCTAGAATCCGCGGCATGGTCCGGCCCGACTATGCTGGCGGCGGCCTCGCCAATCTTGTCGCCTCGATCGTCGCCGCTTGCGGCGGCGCGCCGCGCCATGCGCCGCTGACCGCGCTGCCCGCGTCCGAGCTGGCGGCCGCGCGCAGCGTCGTGCTCCTGCTCTTCGATGGCCTGGGCGATCGCTACCTCGAGCGCGAGGGCGCCGGCGGCGCGCTCGCCGCGCACCGGCGAGGCGCGATCACCTCGGTGTTTCCTTCCACCACGGCGAGCGCGATCACCACCACGTACACCGGCTGGACGCCGCTCGAGCACGGCCTCACCGGCTGGTTCACCCTGTTCGGCGAGGCAGGCTGCGTCGGTGCGCCGCTGCCCTTCCAGCGGCGCGGCGAGAAGACGGCGCTCGACATCGCCCCGTCGCGCCTGTACCGCGCCGGCCCGCTCGCCAACGGCCTCGCGCGCCGCTCGATCGTGGTCTCGCACCGCTCGATCGCGGACTCCGTCTACAGCCGGCACCATGCCGGCCGCGCCGAGCGGCGCGCCTACGACACGCTCGAGGACTTCGTCGCCCAGACCGCCGCCGCCGCAACGTCGGGGTCAGAGCGCAATTTCGTCTATGCCTATTGGCCGGAATTCGACGCGCTCTCGCATCGCCACGGCAACGCCAGCGACGAGGTGCGCGCGCACTTTCGCGCCCTGGACCAGGCATTCGGCGAGCTGATGGCGCGCCTCGCGGGGTCCGGCACGGTGGTGGTGGCCACCGCGGATCACGGCTTTGTCGACAGCGTGGGTGCCGATGCGCTCGATTTCGCAGACGCGCCGGGCCTTTCGGGGCTGCTGCGCTATCCTCTGTGCGGCGAGAGCCGCATCGCCTTCTGCCACGTGCAGGAGGGCCGCGTGCCCGAGTTCATCGAGCGGGCGCGCGCCTGGCTGGGCGAGCGGGCGCGGGTGTGCCCGAGCGCCGAGCTCGCCGCGCAAGGCTGGTTCGGCCCGGGCGACGCGCATCCGCGCTTCGCCGAGCGGATCGGCGACGTCGCGCTGCTGATGCACGGGCGCACGACGGTCAAGGACTGGACGCCGGGCGAACACCGGCACCGGCTCGTCGGCCATCATGGCGGGGCGAGCGAGGACGAAATGTTGATTCCACTCATCGTGGGGAGCGCATGAAAGCAAAAACCAACGGCATCGAAACCAACTACGAGATCCACGGCAAGGAAAGCGCGCCCTGGCTCGTCCTCAGCCATTCACTCGCGTGCAGCGTGCGCATGTGGGACCCGCAGATCGCGGCGCTCAAGGACAGCTACCGCATCCTCGCCTACGACACGCGCGGCCACGGTGCGAGCGAGGCACCCAAGGGCGCGTACACGCTGGAGATGCTCGCTGACGACCTGAAGGCGCTGCTCGAGACGCTCGGGGTGAAAGACCCCCACTACTGCGGCCTGTCCATGGGCGGCATGATCGGGCAGACCTTCGCGCTCAAGTACCCGGGCGTGTTCCGCACGCTGATGCTCGCCGACACCACCAGCGGCTTTCCGGCGCAGGCCGGGCCGCTGTGGCAGGAGCGCATCAAGATCGCCGAGGAAAAGGGCATGCAGCCGCTGGTGCAGCCGACGCTGGAGCGCTGGTTCACGGAAGCCTTTCGCAAATCCAACCCCGGGCCGGTCGAGGGTATCGCCAAGCTCATCGCCTCCACCCCGGTGGCGGGCTACGTCGGCTGCTGCCACGCCATCCCGAAGATCAACCTTACCGAGCGGCTGAAGGAGATCAAGACGCCGATCCTCGTCATCTGCGGCGACCAGGATCCGGGCACGCCGCCGGCGATGTCGGAGGCGATCCGCGACAACGCGCCCGGCTCCAAGCTGGTCATGATCCCGCAGGCGGCGCACCTGTCGAACCTCGAGAATCCGGCGGCGTTCACCAAGGCGATGCAGGACTTCCTCGCCGCGAACTAGGTCAGTCGGGGTGCGCGGCGCGCGAGTCCTCGGGCGCCTGCGCGCGCTCGTGTAGCCCGTAGTCGCGCAGCACCTCGGCGACGCGCAGGCGGTAGTCCTTGAAAATCGACTTGCGTCCCGCCCCCTGGATGCGGCGGTGCTCCTCCACGTTGCGCCACTGGCGCACGGCTTGCTCGTCGCGCCAGAAGGACAGCGACAGGAGCTTGCCCGGCTGCGTGAGGCTCTCGAAGCGCTCGACCGAGATGAAGCCGTCCATCTTCTCCAGGATCGGCCGCAGGCGCGCGGCGGCGTCGAGGTAGGCGTCCTTCCTGCCCTCGTTGGGGATGACTTCGAAGATCACGGCGATCATGCGGGCTCCACGTTCTCGAGGAAAGTGCGTTCCTCGCGCAGGATAAGGCGCTTTTCCTGCGCGAAGGCGAAATTGCGGCGCCCCTCCGGGTCGGTTTTCAATTTTGCCCGGTAGGCCTCGTAGGCCGCGAGGCTGTCGAAGGCGATCAGCCCCCAGGCGATGTCGTTCGTGCCCTCGTGGGGCAGAAAGTAGCCGAGCAGCCTGCCGCCGCAGCGCGGGATGATGCGCAGCCAGTGCTGCGCGTATTCGCGGAAGGCTGCGCGCTGGAACGGATCGATCTGGTAGCGGATGAAGCAGGTCAGGGCCATGCGCCACGATACCCCGTTGCCCGCCGCCAATGGTTCGTCTAGGATCGAACTATGAAAGACGGCCCGAACATCGTCGGCATCGCCGCCCTCATCGGCGACCACGCGCGAGCGGAGATTCTCACGGCCCTGATGACCGGCCAGGCGCTCACCGCGACTGAGCTCGCGCAGGTCGCGGGCGTGACCAAGCAGACGGTGAGCGCGCACCTGTCAAAGCTGCTCGACGCGAAGCTCCTTTCCGTGGAGAGCCAGGGCCGGCACCGCTACTTCCGGCTCGCCGACCGGGACGTGGCGCAGCTTCTGGAGAGCCTGATGGGCGTGGCTTACCGCGTGGGCGCCGTGCGCGTGCGCTCTAGCCCGCGCGAGCCCGCGTTGAGAAAAGCGCGTGTCTGCTACGACCACCTGGCGGGAGACCTGGGCGTGCTGGTGTACGACAGTCTCGAGGGTCGGCGCCACCTGCGCGGCAAGGGCGCGGACCTGGAACTCACGGCGCAGGGCGAGAAATTCCTTGCGGAACTGGGAATCGAGCTCCCGTCGCTTGCGCAGCAGCGCCGCCCGCTGTGCCGCCCCTGCCTCGACTGGAGCGTGCGGCGCCACCACCTCGCGGGCTCCGTCGGCGCGGCGCTGCTCGAGCACTGCCTCGCGCTCGGCTGGGCGAAGCGCGCGAAGGGATCGAGGGTGGTGAGTTTTTCGGAAGGTGGTGAGAGGGCATTGCGCAAACAGTTCGCCTTGCCGGCGGGCTGAGCCTGATATCTCGATTGCCGATTGCGGGAGAAGCGGTTCCGGGAACTATCTATTTGCAGATATATGCCGGCATATGGCGCTATCCATTAGTAGATGGTTGAATCTACATATGGATAGTTTCGTGCCGCACACTTTGCGGCCTAATCACTAGTTAGGCAGCACGTAATGGAACTCCGCGCCGCGTTGACGTCGTTGCTCTGTGCGTCATACGTAGCGTTAGCGCTCGCTGCCTGTGACTCGCGCACTAGTGAACCCCCGTTCTCGTCACCCAAAGGACTGGGCCTGCGCGAGATTCGGTCGCCCTTTACTGGTGCGGGTGAATCATATTGGAAAGACTCCCGCACTGTAGTTGTTAAACATGCCGCAAACGATGGAACTGCAGATCTCGTTGAATGGTCTCTTGGAGCCGTAACGGGTCGGAAAATCAACGTTTGGCCGGTCGCGACATCATTTCCGTTCTGCTTTTCCGAAGGTGGCCTCTACTACGCTACAGCTAACTCGCCCGACGCTCCTCGCGTCGCCGGCCCAGCGGGACTTGAAGTGCCGATACCTGGCTCCGGACATGTCGACTACGGAATCCCAATATTCATGGGAGGCACCGCGAAGTATCCACGCGTGAATGCATTCCAGTGCAAGGTGTCGGAACAATCTGACCTGGACGAGCTTGCCCGACGGCGAAGCGGATACACCTTCACTGGATTGCTCCCCAATCATGGGTACCTTGCTGGGCCAAAGGCCGGCGAGAAGGACTACGTGGATCGTGCGAGGCGGTCGCCAGAGTGGATACCACCGCGGGCTCGGCCACTGTACTTGATGCACGTCGACGGCGCGGATGACATTGAGCTGGGGATAACAGCCTGTGATCTGCCCAATCAGTTCTCGATTTCCTTCTCTGCGGCCAAAGGAATGTACTTGCTACGACCGCTTCTGAAGAGCGACATTGAGCTCTTGCCGGGATGCCATCCCTACTATGCGGAGGGAGCCATTCAAGTATTCTGGCTAGATCCGCGTGGCACTCTGGAGCGTGAGCTTATTGTTCTTCCAACCTTGACGATGGAGCGCAATTTTCGGCATTTCAGGTTGTTCTGGACTAAGAAGGGCTGGCTCGCCGATGACGACGACCGAATCCTGCTCAGATCCGGCGACACATGGATTCCAATATACGTGAATCCAAAGAACGGTCACGCGTACTACAGAGCGACCTCTGTGTCACCGGACGGTTGTCTGGTAGGGATTCAGGTCTCTGACTTCGAACCGACCGGATACGAGCGAGTAAGGTGGTTTTCGAAGCAGTTTCGGGTGCTCGATCTATGTCAAGGAAGTGCTGCCTAACCCCGCAGTGGAAACCGACGCGCGCTGAAGCTGCGCGCGCGGTTCACTGCGAACGTTAGGCGCTTCAATCTCTGGTCGGTCGAACTCCCATGTACGAATCCAAAGCACATCCACCGATCCTTCGCAGTCGGTTCATTATGCGAGTGCTGCTGCACGCCGCGGCCGCGCTCGCCCTGATGCTGGTCTCACTCATGCTTGGTATGGCGGGCTACCAGTACTTCGAGCAACTCCCATGGCGCGATGCATTCTTGAATGCTGCAATGCTCATGGGCGGAATGGGGCCTGTAGACGCACCACGAACGGATGGAGGTAAGTTGTTCGCTGGCCTGTATGCACTCTATGCGGGCTTGATACTCCTGGTCGCGGCGGTCCTCGTGGTCACGCCGGTAGTGCACCGTGTCATGCACAGGTTCCACTGGGAGAAAGACCGCTAGGTTCCGTATGTTGGCCCGCCACGCGCCTAACTTTAGTTGTACCGGACGCGCAAAAGCGGCCGTCGTTTTTTCACAATCGGCGTCACCCGCGCGCCGGTAAACACGACGTTAGAACTCACAAAGACAATAGGAGCAGACGTGTCCTATATCGAAGACTCCCTATCTGCGGGAGAGAAGATCGAGAGCCTCTTCAAATTTCATTGGTTTGCCTGGGTGCCCATGTGGCTCTGGATAATCCTGGCCATTCCGACCATAGGACTCACTTTGTTCATTGCGCTCTATGAGTTCCTGAGGCTTAGATTCATCGAACAAGGAGTTACAAATAAACGGGTGATCTTGAAGAAGGGCATCATCAGTCGCAAGACCGAGGAGATGAAGCACACTTCAATCGAAACGGTAGAGATCAATCAGGGGGTATGGGGAAGAATCTTTGGGTTTGGCACCGTAAAAGTAACTGGTCGTGGAATCAGTGATGTTGTGTTCAAAGGGGTAGATGATCCAATGGCAGTAAAGCGTCAAATCGAAAGTGTCAGCCATCCCGCACGGTGAGTTCTAACTATGCGTTGGAGCGGTCCGTGACGGGTTTGAGCGAGCGCGCCGCTGGCGCGCAGACAATTTTCGCGCCTGCGGCGCTCCGGCCGCGCCTCGCGCGGCCCGCTCAACGCGAACGTTAAGCGGCACAAACCCACCACTTGACCTTCCCAAAGGAAGTGGAAACTTGATACCTACACCACCACGAGAAGAGAGAACTCCATGCCGAAGGCCTATTGGATCAGCGCGTACCGCGCGATAAAGGACCCCAACAAGCTTGCCGCATACGCGAAGCTCGCCGGCCCTGCGCTCAGCGGCAACGGCGGGCGCTTCCTGGCGCGCGGCGAGCCGGCGAAGGTCTACGAGCTGGGTCTGAAGCAGCGCACCGTGCTGCTCGAGTTCGAAAGTGTCGCGCAAGCCGTGGCCGCGCACGACAGTCCCGCCTACCAGGCGGCACTGGCTGCCTTGGGCGACGGCGCGGAGCGGGAAATCCGTATCATCGAAGGCGTCTGACATTCACGCCATGTTCCTCGGCACCGAGCTTCCCCTCATCCAGGCCCCCATGGCCGGGTCGCAAGGCAGCGCGCTCGCCATCGCCGTGTCCAACGCCGGCGGGCTGGGATCGCTGCCCTGCGCGATGCTGGATGCGCAGGCGATGCGCAAGGAGCTCGAAGCGATCCGCGCGCAGACGACGAAGTCCTACAACGTCAACTTCTTCTGCCACGCGCAGCCCACGCCGGATGCGCAGCGCGAGGCCGCATGGCGCGCCGCGCTCGCGCCCTATTACAAGGAGTTCGGCATCGACTCGGCCGCTATCGCCGCCGGCCCCGGGCGACTGCCGTTCAGCAAGGAAGCCGTGGACGTGCTGGAAGAGTTCAAGCCGGCGGTGGTGAGTTTTCATTTCGGCCTGCCGGCGCCGGAGCTCGTCGCACGCGTGAAACGCTGCGGCGCGAAGGTCCTCGCCTCCGCCACCACGGTGGACGAAGCGCGCTGGCTCGAAGCGCACGGCGCGGACGCAGTGATCGCGCAAGGATCGGAAGCCGGCGGCCATCGCGGCATCTTCCTGAGCGAAGACCTCAACACCCAGGTGACGACACTCGCACTGGTGCCCCAGATCGTGAAGGCAGTGAAGGTGCCGGTGATCGCCGCCGGCGGCATCGCCGACAAGAACGGCGTCGCCGCGGTGCTGGCCCTCGGCGCCGTCGCCGCCCAGGTCGGCACCGCCTACCTGCTCTGCCCCGAAGCGACGACGAGCAAGGTGCATCGCGCCGCGCTGAAGAGCAACGCCAACCGCGTCACCGCGCTCACCAACGTCTTCACCGGTCGCCCGGCGCGCGGCATCGTCAATCGCATCATGCGCGAGCTGGGTCCCTTGAGCGGGAAACCGCCCGCCTTCCCTCTCGCCACCGCCGCCATCGCCCCCTTGCGCGCGAAAGCCGAAGGCCAGGGCAGCGGCGACTTCTCGCCGCTGTGGTCCGGGCAGAACCCGAGCGGCTGCAAGGAAATCCCGGCCGCCGAACTCACGAGGGAGCTTGCATGAAAGCCACTGCACATCCGCAGATCGAGAACGAGCGCGTCATCGTCACCGAGTGGCGCTTCGCGCCCGGCGCGGAAACCGGCCACCACGTGCACGCGCACGACTACGTCATCGTCCCGCTGCTCACCGGCACCTTGCGCATCGTCGACGCCCAGGGCACGCACGACGTGCCGCTGCAGGCCGGCGTGTCCTACGCGCGCCCCAAGGGCGTGGCGCACAACGTGATCAACGCCAACGCCTTCGAGTACCGCTTCGTGGAGATCGAGCTCAAGTGATCCTCGAGAACGCCTCGCACTGGAGCACCGCAAGGCAATAAGCGTGCTGATACCACGGTCGCTTCTGGCTTGGCTGGTCATCCTCGGCCTCGCGATCGCCAACGGAGTCCTGCGCGAGGAGATCCTGATCCCCGCGCTCGGCAAGCCCGGCGGACTCATCCTGAGCGGAGTGCTGCTCTCCATGCTTATTGTGCTCGTCGCCTACGGCGTCGTTCGCTTCACGCGGGACCTCACTGCATCGAAAGTCCTCCTGATCGGCGTTCTCTGGTTGAGCCTCACGCTGGCGTTCGAGTTCAGCTTCGGGCGCTTCGTCCAGCACAAGTCGTGGGCCGAGCTCCTGGACGCCTACGCGTTCAAGGAAGGTAATATCTGGCCCGTCGTCCTGGTGGTCACGCTACTGGCGCCGTACCTTGCGTTCCGGCTTCGGGCGAGGGACCTCTAGCGCCCGATCCCCGCGATCCCCCGGTCGAGGAGCTCGCGCGACTGCTCCAGCACCGCCGCGCGCCACTTCGGATCGGAAGGATAGAAGCACTCGCAGAACTCCCGGTGCACCTTCGCCGCGAGCGCCGGATCGCGCTTGCCGCGATAGCGCAGCCAGCGCCCCGCCATGTTGGCGCGCTGCACCTCCTCGCGCTTCAGCGTGCCGAACTCCACCACCACCGAAGTCACCTCCGCCTTCGGCAGCATCTGGGCAAACGCGTCGATCAGCACGCCCTGGTAGTCGGCAAGCGCCTTGTGCGTGACGCCGGCGAGGTTCACCGCGCGCTCGCCCCACCAGGCCCGCGCGCGCTCGCGCGCCTTGGAGCCTTCCGGGTGGAAGCACAGGTAGATGTGCTCCATCCACGGCCCGATGCCCGTGTGCAGGTCGATGATCGCGGCGTGCTTCGCGTGCGCCACGTGCTTCACCACCGCCTCGCGAAAGGCGTAGTTGGCCCACTGCTCGCGCTGCCCGCCGAAGTAGATGCCGTCGGGGTGCGAGAACTGCCCGCCGTTGAACGCGGTGGAGAAGGCCTTTTCGCCCACTTTCTGCCGATACGCGTCCAGCCCGCGGAAGATCGCGGCCACGCTCGCGTCGTTCCATTCGTCCGGCGTGACGATCGGGTGCACGTCCGCGTAGCCCGGATTCTCCGGATGGGGCTTGCCGTGATCGACAAAGTTGCGGTTCAGGTCCACGTTCTGTTCCGTCCCGCGCGCCTTCCACGCGAAGCCCCAGGGGTTGTGCGCGTGGAACAGCACCATCGCCGTGCGCTTGGGCAGGCGTTTCGCCCAGCCGGAGGCGAGCCACGCGATCTGCGCTGCGGAGCCCGCAAAACCCTCGATGCCGTGCGTACCGCTGCCGGCGACCAGCACGCGCTCGGCGTCCTCCGGCCCCGCCACCGCCACATCGAGGCACAAGGGCTCCCCGTCGGGCCCTTTCAAGGTCGGGTGGCGGAATTCGTACACCGTCGCGCCCGTGACGCGTGCCGTGTCGATGAACTTGGCACGCGCCTCGGCGTACGAACCGGAAAAGGCCGACAGGTCAGCCATCGATGCCCTGCCAGCGCGCGAGCTTGGGCGAGTGGATGCCAAAGAGGTCCAGCACGCGGCGCACGGTGTGGTCGACGAGGTCCTGGATCGTTTTCGGCCTGGCGTAGAACGCCGGCACCGGCGGGAACACGATGCCGCCCATCTCGCTCACCTGCACCATGTTCCTCAGGTGCGCGAGGTTGAGCGGCGCCTCGCGCGGCAGGAGCACCAGCCGCCGGCGCTCCTTCAGCACCACGTCGGCGGCGCGCGAGACGAGATCGTCCGCGTGCGCATGCGCGACGGCCGCCAGCGTCTTCATCGAGCACGGCGCGATCACCATGCCCTCGGTGAGAAAGGAGCCGCTCGCGATGGCCGCGCCGATGTCCTTGGGGTGGTAACTCTGGTGCGCGAGGCGCTCGATGTCCTTCCTCTTCAGGCCCAGTTCCTGGTGCGCGTTGAGCACCCCGGCGTCGGTGAGCACGAGGTGCGTCTCCCAGCCCTTGAGCGCGCGCAGCTCCTCGAGCAGGCCGATGCCGTAGGCCGAGCCGGTGGCCCCGGTGATGCCGACGATGAGGCGTTTCGCAGCCATGCGCCCAAGCTTAGCCCAAGACGGATATTACAATCCGCCGGTGCAGCCGCGGCTCCTTTTGGTGGTGTTCTGCCCCTTCGCCGCGGGCTACTTCCTTTCCTTCTTTTTCCGCAACGTCAACGCGGTCATTTCGAGGGATCTCGCACGCGATTTCTCGCTCTCGCCGGAGGCGCTGGGCTTCCTCACCGGGACCTATCTGCTCGCCTTCGCCGCGTTTCAATTGCCCCTGGGCATCCTGCTGGATCGCTACGGCCCGCGGCGCGTCGTCGCCGGCCTGATGTGCGTCGCGGCGACGGGTGCGCTCGTCTTCGGACTGGCGCAGGACTTCGTCACGCTGTCCGTCGGCCGGGCCCTGATCGGGCTGGGCGTGTCGGGCGGCCTGATGGGCGCCATCAAGGCGTTCTCGCTCTGGTTCCCGCTCTCGCGCATGGCGACGCTGAACGGCCTGTACCTCGGCATCGGCGGCCTGGGCGCCCTGTCGGCCACTGCGCCGGTGGAGGCCCTGCTCGGGCCCTTCGGTTGGCGAGCCTTGTTCTATGGCCTCGCCGCCGCGTCGTTGTTCGCCGCCGCGCTGATCTTCTTCCTGGTGCCGGAAAAGCCGTTGCCGGGCCGGGGCCAGACGCTGCGCTCGCAGATCGCCGCCTTCGGCACCATCTTCGCCTCGGTGCCGTTCTGGCGCATCGCGATGCCGCTCGTCGTCTGCCACGCGGGCTACCAGGCCCTGCAGGGGTTGTGGCTCGCGCCGTGGCTGTACGACATGGCGGGCCTCGCGCGCGGCGCGGTGGCGCAACTGCTCCTCGTGACGGCAGTGGCCTACACCTTCGGTTCGGTGTTCTTCGGCGTGTCGAGCGATCGCCTGGCGCGCGGCGGCGTCTCGCGCATGACGGTGTACAAGCTCGGGCTCGCCGTGTCGCTTGCCATGTTCGCGCTGCTCGCGGCGGGCGTGACGAGCGGCCTTCCCGTGATCCTCGCGGTGTACGGTTTCACGGCGATCTCCGCGTCCCTGGCCTATGCGCTATTCACGCCGCTGTTTCCGCCGGAGATGACGGGGCGCGTGAATACCGCTTCGAACGTGCTGATGTTCGGCGTCTCGTTTGCGTTCCAGTGGGGCATCGGCGCGGTGCTGCGGCTCTACCCGGTGGTCGACGGACGCTATGCGGCCGAGGGGTACGCGGCGGCGTTGCTCATTCTCGGCGTACTGCAGCTCGCCGCGATCGCCTGGCTGCTGCCGATGCGGGAAGCCCGTCCGGCAGGCTGAGGCCGGCCGCCGGCTATCCCTTCCAGGCAGCCCAGGCGAGGCATAGCCAGCCCGCGAGCAGCGCGATTCCGCCCAGGGGCGCGACCGCGCCCAGCCAGCGCGCGCCTGTGAAACTCAGCGCGTAGAGGCTCCCGGAGAACAGCACCGTCCCGGCGACGAAGGCCCATCCGCCCGCCGTGAGGACCGCGCCGGGCCAGCGCGTGTGCGCCCAGCCGACCGCCAGCAGCGCGAGCGCGTGGATCAACTGGTAGCGAACCCCGACCTCGAACGTCGCGAGCAGGTTCGCGTCCAGGCGAGCCTTGAGCGCATGCGCGCCGAAGGCGCCCAGGGCCACACCGAGGAAGCCGGAAAGGCCGCCGAGAATGAAAAAGAGTCGATCCATGCGCGCTCCGGAATTGCCGCCGAATATCATGGCACGATTGGGCAGAATCCCACGCGTAGACTTTGCTACCTTTGGCGCACCAGGAGGAGGACCCCCATGTTCGAGACGACGATTGCAGGAAGCCTGCCCAAGCCCTTCTGGCTCGCCGAAACCGACAAGCTCTGGCCCGCCTGGAAGGCCGAGGGCGAGGACCTCCTGAAGGCCAAGCGCGACGCCACGCTGCTCTGGCTGAAGGAGCAGGAGGACGCGGGCCTCGATATCGTCACCGACGGCGAGCAGTCGCGCCAGCACTTCGTGCACGGCTTTCTCGAGGCGATCGAGGGCATCGACTTCGAGCACAAGGTGAAGATGGGCATCCGCGACAACCGCTACGACGCCATGGTGCCGGTGGTGGTCGGCCCGCTGAAGCTGAAAGGTCGCGTGCACCAATTCGAAGCGAAGCTGGCACGCGCCCACACGAAGAAGAAGCTCAAGATCACCATGCCCGGCCCGATGACCATCGTCGACACCATCGCCGACCGGCACTACGGCGACAAGGTGAAGCTCGCCATGGCGTTCGCCGAGCTGCTCAACCAGGAGGCGCGCGCGCTGGAAAAGGACGGCGTCGACGTGATCCAGTTCGACGAGCCCGCGTTCAACGTCTACATGAAGGACGCGGCCGACTGGGGCGTGAAGGCGCTGGAACGCGCCGCAAAAGGCCTCAAGTGCACGACCGCCGTGCACATCTGCTACGGCTACGGCATCAAGGCCAACCTCGACTGGAAGGAGACCCTCGGCGACGAGTGGCGCCAGTACGAGCAGATCTTCCCGGCGCTGGCGAAGAGCAGCATCAAGCAGGTGTCGCTCGAGTGCATCCACTCGCACGTGCCGCCCGAACTGATGAAGCTGCTCAAGGGCAAGGACGTGCTGGTGGGGGTGATCGACGTCGCCTCCGACAAGGTGGAGACGCCGCAGGAAGTGGCGGCGACCATCGGCAAGGCGCTCAAGTTCGTGCCGAAGAACCGGCTCATTGCCTGCACCAACTGCGGCATGGCGCCGATGCGGCGCGACATCGCGCGGGCGAAGCTGAAAGCGCTCGCCGCCGGCGCGGCCATCGCGAGAAAGCGCTACCGCTGACGCCGCTGCCCCTGCCTGACGGGATCCGTTCGCGCCGGGTCGGCGGCGTGAACGGGCTCGACATGCATGTGCTCGAAGCGGGCGAGGCGTCCGGCGCCCGACCGGCCCTGCTCCTGCTGCACGGTTTCCCGGAACTGGCCTACAGCTGGCGCAAGGTCATGCTGCCGCTCGTGCAGGCCGGCTACCGCGTGCTGGCGCCCGACCAGCGCGGCTACGGGCGGACCACGGGCTGGGACGGGCGCTACGACGGGGACCTCGGGTCCTTCCGGCTGACGCAGCTCGTGCGCGACGCGGTGCAGCTGCTGAAGAAGCTGAGCATCGACGCCGTCGACGCCGTGATCGGCCACGACTTCGGCTCGCCGGTCGCGGCCTGGTGCGCGCTGCTGCATCCGGAGATCTTCAAGTCGGTGGTACTGATGAGCGCGCCCTTCACGGGGCCGCCCACCGCCGCGGTGCCGCCGCCGGACCCGGTGCACCAAGCGCTCGCGGCGCTGGCGCGACCGAGAAAGCATTACCAGTGGTACTACTCGACGCGCGCAGCCGAGAGCGACATGCTGCGCTGCCCGCAGGGCCTGCACGCCTTCCTGCGCGCCTACTTCCACGTCAAGAGCGCGGACTGGAAGCAGAACCGGCCGTACGAGCTTGCGTCGTGGAGCGCGACGGAGCTCGCGAAGATGCCGACGTACTACATCATGGAACTGGGCGAGGACATGGCGCAGACCGTCGCGCCGCACCTGCCGGACGCGGCGAGCATCGCGGCCTGCGCCTGGCTCCCGGAGGACGAACTGCGCGTTTACAGCTCGGAGTTCGGGCGCACGGGCCTGCAAGCCGCGCTGCAGTGGTACCGCTGCCGCACCACCGGGCGCTTCAACGATGACCTTGCCGCGCATGCCGGAGAGCGCATCGAGGTGCCCGCCTGCTTCATCGCCGGCGCGAGCGACTGGGGTCCGTTCCAGATTCCGGGCGCCCTGAAGACGATGCGCACCGCGGCCTTCGCCGACGACCGCGGCTGCCACTTCATCGAGGGGGCCGGCCACTGGGTGCAGCAGGAGCAGCCGGCGCAAGTGCTGCAGCGGCTACTGGAGTTCCTGCCGCGCAGTCAGTCCGCGTAGCCCGGCAGCTCGCGGTCCAGCACCCGCATCATCGCCTCGAAGTACAGGCGCTCGCGCTCGGCGCGCGAGTGGCGGTCGTTCTCCGGCGGCGCCTGCACCTGCGCCACGATCGCGTCCGACAACTCTTCGAGCGGCTTGCCCGTGCCCATCGCCAGCACCTGCGCCCGGCATACGCGTTCCAGCTTGTACAGGCGCCGGTAGGCCTGGGCGACCGTGGCGCCCACCACCAGCACGCCGTGGTTTTTCATGAACAGCACGTGCTTGTCGCCGATCAGGCGCGCGAGGCGCTCGCCTTCCTCGACGAAGTCGGCGGTTCCCGCATAGGTATCGTCGTACGCCACGTGGCCGTGGAAGAATGCCGCGGTCTGGCTCGCGGGCAACAGGCGGTTGTCCTTCAGCATGTTGAGCGCCACGGCCCAGGTCTGGTGCGTATGCATCACCACGCGCGCCCCGGTGATGCGATGGATCGGCGCATGGATGCATTGCGCGGAAAGTTCCACCACGCCTTCGCCTTCGAGCGTCGCGCCCGACTCGTCGAACACGATCATGTCGCTCGCGCGCGCCTCCGACCAGTGCAGGCCGAACGGCAGGATGAGGTAGCGGTCATTCGCCCCGGGCACGGTGACCGTGAAATGGTTGTCGATCCCCTCTTCCAGGTCGTCGAGCACGGCGAGGCGGTGCGCGGCGGCGAGATGCACCTTGGCCTCCCGGACGGGGTCGGCGGCGCGCTTGGTGGTCAGCGAATGGACGGACATGGCGGTTCTCCTCAGGCCGAGTGCTTCGCCGCCAGTATAGCGAGGCGCTCGCGCCGGAAGTGCAGCACCGCGAGGACCAGGGCCGCCGCCTGCAGCGCGGCGCAGAAATAAAACGGCGCCCCGATGCGCCAGTCCCCCGGCGGCAGGTGCGACACCATCGCCAGGATCGGCGCGCCCAGCACCGGCGCGATCACCGCCATCAGGCTGTTCAGGCCGCCCACCGCGCCGAGCGCCTGGCCCTGGTTGCGCGCGTCCGCGGCGCCCGAGATGATGCTCTGGATGGAGGCCGCCACCGTGGCGCCGAGCAGGTTGACGAAGATCACCGCGAACATCATCCAGCCTTCCGTGGCGGCGCCCCACAGCAGGTAGGCGAGCGTCGAGGACACCAGCCCCAGCACGGCCAGCCGCCGCGGGCTGAACCAGCGCAGCAGACGCCCGAGCAGCAGGCCCTGCACGATCACCGACACCACGCCGACCGCGGCGAGCGACCAGCCGTTCTCCAGCGGCCCCCAGCCGAACTTGAACGTCGTGTACAGCACCCAGGTGGTGTAGAGCACGAACTGCGCGAGGCCGGCGCAGGCGATCACCGCCACCAGCGGCCCGACGCCCTTCAACTGCGCCAGGCCGCGCAGGGCGCTGACCGGATTGGCCGCGCGCCACTGGAATGCGCGCCGGCGCGACGCAGGCAGCGACTCCGGCAGCACGAAGTAGCCATAGAGCAGGTTGAGCAGCGCGAGGCAGCCGGCGGCGAGGAACGGCAGGCGCAGGTCGATCGCGCCCAGCAGCCCGCCCATCACCGGCCCGAGGATGAAGCCCAAGCCGAACATCGCTCCCAGCATGCCGAAGCGCCGCGCGCGCATCTCGGGCGGCGTGATGTCCGCGACGTAGGCATTGGCCACCGAGAGGTTGGCCTGCATCGCGCCGCTCACCACCCGCACCGCAACCAGCACCCACATGGCGGTGGCAAGCACGGTGGCGAGGAAGCTGAACGCCATGCCGCAGAAGCCGAGCAGCAGCACCAGCCGGCGGCCATGCGCATCCGACAGCGCGCCCAGCACCGGCGAGGAGAAGAAGTTCGCCAGGCCGAAGGCGAAGGTCACCGCGCCGTACCAGAACGCCTGGTCGGCCTGCGAACCGGTGAATTCCCCGACCAGCGCGGGCAGCACGGGGATGATCAGCCCGATCGACATCATGTCGAGCAGGCTCGCCAGCATGATGAACGGCATCGCCGCCGTGCGGTCCTTGAGAAAGAGCATGCCGAAAGTTAGCAGAGCGCGATTTTCGTCCGCTAGACTGCGCACCGATGGCGAACGGCGAATCGATACGCGTGGCGGTGCTCGGCGCGGGCGCGGTGGGCTGCTTCTTCGGCGGCATGCTGGCGCGTGCCGGGCACGAAGTGACGCTCATCGGCCGGCCGGTGCACGTGGACGCATTCAAGGCGAAGGGGCTGCATTTCGAGGGCCTGAAGTTCGACCAGCAAGTCCCGGTCAAGGCCAGCACCGACCCCGGCGCCGTGCGCGGCGCGCGCCTGGTCCTGTTCTGCGTGAAATCGACCGACACGGAGGACGCCGCCGCGCAGATCGCGCCCTTTCTGGATGCCGACGCCCTCGTCGTGAATCTGCAGAACGGGGTCGACAACACCGAGCGCATCCAGGCCCGCATCTCGCAGCCGGTGATTCCGGCCGTGGTCTACGTCGCCACCGAAATGGCCGGGCCGGGACACCTCAAGCACCACGGCCGCGGCGATCTCGTGATCGGCTCACCGCACGCGGCTTGGAACGAACGGGTCAAAACCTGGTTCGAGGCCGCCGGCGTCCCGGTCGTGGTCTCGGACAACGTGGCGGGCGAACTCTGGGCCAAGTTGGTGGTGAACTGCGCCTACAACGCGCTGTCCGCCATCACGCAGCTCCCCTACGGGAAGTTGATCGCCGGCCCGGGAATCCGCGACGTGATGCGCGACGTGGTCGAGGAAACGCTGGCCGTCGCCAGAGCGAGCGGCGTGGCCATGGCGCCCGGCACGCTCGAGCGTACCTACAAGATCGCCGAGTCCATGCCCACGCAGTTTTCCTCCACCGCGCAGGACCTCGCGCGCGGCAAGCCCACCGAGATCGAGCACCTCAACGGCTTGGTCGTGCGCCGGGGCGCGGCGCTCGGCGTGCCGACGCCCGCGAATCGCGTGCTGACCGCGCTGGTCCGGCTGCTCGAATCGAAGCAACGCGCCTGAGCGCGCCTCAGGCGGGCTGGAGGATGTGGATGGTGCGCGTGGCGATCAGTTCCTTCACCTTCGCCGCATAGGCCGCCATGTGCGGCGCGGCGGCGTGGGCCTTCAGCGCCTCCATGCTGTCCCATTTCTCGACGACCAGGAAGGTGTCGGGCCCGACCCGGGTCTGGAACGCGAGCGCGTTCTCGGCATCCACGGCGGGGCCGTACTCGATGCAGCCCTGCTCGGCGCGGCAGGCGGGCGCGTTGGCGCGAAAGTGCAGCAGGATCTCCGCGCGCTTGCCGGGCTTGGCGGTGATGATGGCGATGACGTGGATCATGTCGAACCCTCCTCTCAGGAAATCTTCTTCAGCTTCTGCAGCGAGCGCATGCCGCGGGCGATGGGCACCTCCGGGAACAGCCGCGGCCACTCGGTGTAGCTGACCTCGCCGACGTAGATGTCGCCGCGCGAATCCACCGCGAGGCCGTGCGGCGCTACGAACTTGCCCGTCTCCAGCCCCGGACCGGCCTCGCCGCCCAGGCGCGCGAGCAGCCTGCCCTTCGCATCGACGATCGAGAGGCGCGGGCCGAGGTTGGGGTGCTGGCGGTTGATGTTCATGCCGGGCCCAAGCTCGCCGATGATGAACTGCAGCTTCGGCCCACGGCAGCAGTACAGGCCGCAGGGGCGGTGCATGTTCACCCATTGCGTCTCGTACTTGCCGTGGCCGTCGAACACCTGCACGCGGTGGTTCTCGCGGTCGGCGACGTACACCCAACCTTCGGCGTCGGTGACGATGTTGTGCACGATGTTGAATTGCCCTTCGTCGGTGCCCGGCTCGCCCCAGGACATGAGCCGTTTTCCGTCGGGCGAGTACTTGTGCACCTTCGCGTTGCCATAGCCGTCGGCGACATAGATCTCGCCCTTGGGCGAGAGCGCGGTGTGGGTGCAGCGGTGGAACGGCTCGCCGCTCATGTAGGGCGCGGGCTGGCCGGGCACGCCGAGCTCCAGCAGCACCGTGCCGTCGGTAGCGCACTTGCGCACCACATGGCCGGCATCGTCAGTCAGGTACAGGAGGTCGTTGGCGTCGATGTGCAGGCCGTGCGCGCGCGGGTACTGGCCTTCGCCCCAGGAGCGCAGGAAACGGCCGTCGCGATCGAACACCATCATCGGGTGCTCGCCGCGGTTGAACACATAGACGCGATCCTGGCTGTCGCAGGCGACCGCCGCCACGTCCTTGAACTCCCAGCCCTCGGGCAGCTGCGCCCAGTTTTCCACCACTTCGTAGCGGTGCTCGCCGCTGCCCAGGATCATCGGCATTTTTTCACCATGCGGTCGCGGTTGCGGGAAAGCATTCGGACTTCGAGCCGCGCGGGTCGCAGCCCGCTTCGATGAGCCCGGTGTCCTCGTCGTAGGCGGCGCAGGACACGAAGCCCTCGGTCCAGTCGGGCGCCACGTCGAGGTCGTGGCCGCGGCGGCGCAGTTCCGCCAGCACCGCGGCGCCGAAGCGCGGTTCGATCCTCACGCGGTTGGGCTCGCTCGCATGCGGCGCGAAAAAGCCCGGCGTGTGCTCGGAGGACAGGCGCGGCGCCTCGATCGCCTCGGGGATCGACATGCCGAAGGCAGCGCGACACAGATAGAACTGCAGCAGCCACTGGCCCTGGTTGTCCCCGCCCATGGTGCCGAAGGCCATCCAGGGCTTGCCGTTCCTGAACGCCATCGAGGGCGTGAGCGTGGTGCGCGGGCGCTTGAACGGCGCCACCACGTTCGGGTGATGCGCCGGCCCGAGGTAGAAGGTCATCATGCGCACCGAGAGCGCAAAACCGAGTGGCTCGATCACTTCGGCGGACGAAATCCACCCGCCGCTCGGCGTGAAAGAGGCCATGTTGCCTTTGGCGTCCACCGCGTCCACGTGCACCGTGCCCGGGCCCCAGTCCTTGGGCGTGAGCTTGTCGCCTTCCGGCAGCAACGCGGCGTTGTTCCAGGCATCGCCCGGGCGCAGTTCGAGGTTCGCGCGCTGCAGGTCGATGAGCGCCGCGCGCTTCTTCGTGTACGCAGGCGAAAGCAGCACGTCGGCCGGCACCTTCGCCAGCGCGGGGTCGCCGTAGTACTGCTCGCGGTCGGCATAGGCGAGCTTCATCGCCTCGATGAGCAGGTGGCAGTAATCCGGCGTGCCGAAGCCGATCCGCTTCAGGTCGAACTGCCACATCAGCGCGAGCGCCTGCAGTTCCGCCGGACCCTGCGTCCAGAACCCGGTCTTGAAGAGCTCGGTGTCGCCGAAACGCAGCGACGCCGGCTGCTCGATCTTCGTTTCGAACGCCGCGAGGTCTTCACGCGAGAGAAAACCGTCCTTGGCCTTCGAGAAATTCGCGATTTCGGCGGCGATGTCGCCCTGGTAGAAGGCCACGAGTGGATCCTTCGACGCGGCGAGGTATTCGAAGGTGCGCGCGAGCGCCGGATTGCGTAAGCGCGCGCCGACCTCGGGCGCCGGCAGGTAAAGCTTGGCGCTGCCCGGCCACTCGGCTTCGAAGCGCTCGCGCATCGGCACGATGCCGTACTTGTGCTGGTTGCGCAGGCCTTCGGACACCGGGAAGCCGTTCTTCGCGAGCGCGAGCGCCGGCGCGATCACGTCGCGCAAAGGCATCGTGCCCCACTTCTGCAGCGCGGTGACGAGCGCGCCGAACGCGGCGGGCACGCCCGCCGCGAGGATGCCCGAATCCGGAATGTCAGTGAGGCCGCGTGCGCCGAACGCTTCCGGCGTCGCCTTCGAGGGCGCCGCCATGTTGCCGTTCACGGCGATGACGCGCGACTCGCCCGCCAGACGCACGAGCAGCGGGCATTCGCCGCCGAGGGTGTGCATTTGCGGATTCACCAGGCCCTCGACAAAAGAAGCCGCGACCGCGGCATCGATGGCATTGCCGCCCGCCTTGAGCACGTCTGCGCCCGCGTTGGCTGACAGGTTGCTGTTCGAGGCCACCGCCCCGCGCGTGCCCATCAGGCGCGGGTGGAAGGTGCGGGACTCGGTGGGAAGGATGCGGTAGGCGCGTCGGCTCATGGCCTGGGGACTGTCCCTATTTAGCTATTTAGCTGGGGAAGTGGGTTTCGAGGTCGGCGATCTGGGTCGGGTCGAGCAGGCGCGGGTCGCGGCCGGTGAGCAAGAGGAACAGTTTCGCCGTCTGTTCCATCTCTTCCGCGTTGTAGACCGCATCCTCGAGCGACTTTCCCGCCACCACCGGACCATGGTTGGCGAGCAGCACCGCGTGGTGCTTCTTCGCCTTTTCGCGCACGGCCTCCGCGAGCGCGCGGTCGCCCGGGCGGTAGTAGGGAACCAGCGGCAGCCGCCCGATGCGCATCACGTGGTAGGCGGTGACCGGCGGCAGCACGTTCGCGGTGTCCGCGTGGCGCAGGCAGGACACCGCCACGCAATGCGTGCAGTGCAGGTGGACGATGGCCTGGGCGCCCGCGCGCTCCTCGTACATCGCGAGGTGCAGGAATCCTTCCTTTGAGGGCTGGTCGCCCGAGACGTGGTTGCCCGCGCGGTCGAGCTTGGAGATCTTTGCCGGGTCCAGCCTCCCGAGGCAGGAGTTGGTCGGCGTGACGAGCAGCCCGTCGGGCAGGCGCACCGACAGGTTGCCCGAGCTGCCGTGCGCATAACCCCGGGCATAGAGCGACCCGCCGAACATCACGAGCTGTTCGCGCAGTTGCGTTTCGGTCACCGCAGCGTCTCGAAGGCTTGCATGAAGAAATGGGGCCCGCCGAAGTTACCGGATTTCAGCGCGAGCAACATGGGCTCGCCCGCGAGCGACGCCGTCCAGGGCACCCCCGGGGCGATCTCCGGCCCGATGGCGAGCGCCTTCACGCCGAGCGCCTCGGTGACCGCGCCGGAGGTCTCCCCGCCCGCGACCACGAAGCGCCGCACGCCCGCCGCGGCGAGCCCCCGCGCCAGGTCGCGGAATGCGTGCTCGATCGCGTCGGCGCGGCGCGCCGAGCGTTCGGCGGGTGGCGCGGAGGTGTAGATCATGACCGGCTCCGCGCCGAGTTTCGGCTTCGCCCAGGCGAGCGCCGCCGGCACGTCGAGATTCTCCGGATCGAGCTTGAGCGACGCATAACGGCCGCGCGCGGCCTCGACCTGCCCGAGCGTCGCCTCCGAACAGCTGCCGGCGAGGATCACCGAGGCACCCGCCACCTTCGGCAGGACGTGCGCCGCGCGCCGCGGCGCGCCCTGCACGAGCGTGCGGGCGATGCCCATGGCGAGGCCCGCTCCGCCCACGGCAAGCGGCATCTGCGCGCACACTTCGCCCGCGGCGATCAGATGCTCGTCGCGGATCGCGTCTACGATGCCGTAGCGGACCCCCTCCCGCTCCAGCGCGTCGCAGCGTGCGCGCACGGCCGGCGCCCCGCGCTCTACGTCGTCGAACCCCACCAGCCCGACGCGCCCCGTGGTTTGCGCACCGAGCACGCGCACCAGGTTCGAATCGGTCATCGGCGTCAGCGGGTGGTTGCGCATGCCGGACTCGGCAAGCGGCACTTCGCCCACGAACAGGTTGCCGCGGTACACGGTGCGCGCGTTCCTCGGGTACGCCGGCGTCACCAGCGCGAACTCGGCGCCGAGCGCGTCGAGCAGCGCATCCGCCACCGGCCCAATGTTGCCGCGCGGCGTGGAGTCGAAGGTCGAGCAGACCTTGAAGTAAAAGCGCGCCGCGCCCGCGCGCCGCAGCCACTCCAGGGACTGCAGCGACCACGCCACCGCTTCCGCCGGCGAGTTGGTGCGCGACTTCAGCGCCACCACCAGCGCATCGGCGTCCGGCGCCTCGAGCGCCGGCCCCGGCACGCCGTTCACCTGGACCACCGACAGGCCCTCGCGCGCGAGCGTCACGCCGAGGTCGGTGGCGCCGGTCAGGTCATCGGCGATGCAGGCGAGCAGCACGACTAGCCCGGGTGTGCGATCTCGGCGCGCGTGAACGGGATGTTGACCGCCGCGTCCGCCGGGATCGGCGGGATCGAGCGCTCCCAGGCCTCGTACTTCGCCTTCAGCTCGGCCAGGCGCCGCGGCTCGCGCCTCGCGTAGTTGGCGCGCTCGCGGGAATCGACGGCGAGGTTGAACAGGAACTCGCCGTCCTCGCTGGCGAAGTACTTCCAGTCGCCCGAGCGCACCGCGCGCTGCGCGCGGTGCTTCATGCGCCAGAACAGGTCGCGCGCGAACGTCGCCCGCGGATCCTTCAGGACTTGAAGCAAACTCATGCCGTCGAGCGGATAGTCCGGGTGCGGCGCGACACCCGCCGCCTCGAAAAAGGTGGCGACCCAGTCCATGGTGATCGCGAGCTGAGCCGTGACCCCGCCCGGCTTCACGGTCGAAGGCCAGCGTACGAGGTACGGAACACGGATACCGCCCTCCAGCAGGTCCATCTTCTTGCCGACGTGCGGCCAGGTGTCGGAGTAGCGCTCGCCGCCGTTGTCGCTCGTGAAGACGACGAAGGTGTTGGCCGGGTCGGGCAGTGCCGCGAGCACCTTGCCGATGCCCTCGTCCATGTGGTGGATCATCTTCTGGTAGGTCGCCACCGAGCCGCCGTCGGTGTGCGCGATCTTCTCGATGCGCTTCGCCTCGGCCTCGTCGCCGCGCGCTTCCCAGGGCCAGTGCGGCGCCGAGTAGTGCAGCGAGAGCAGGAACGGCGCCTGCGCTTTCGACACGTATTGCGCGGCGCGCTCGGAAACCAGGTCCGTCATGTAGCCCGTACGGTGGATCTCCTGCTCGCCTTCCCACAAGTCGTGCACGTTCGCGGTGTCGTGGTGCGTGAAGTAGTCGAAGCCGCCCGAGAGCGAGCCGAAGAACTCCTGGTAGCCGCTCTTCAGCGGGTGGGCGTGCGGCGGGTAACCGAGGTGCCACTTGCCCACCAGCGCAGTCGCGTAGCCCGCGTCGCGCAGCAGGGACGCGAGCGTCGGGTGCGAGGGCGGGAGCGCGAGCACCGGATTGCCGCGCATCTTGCCCGAGATCGGCTCGTCGGCGCCGCCGCGCAGGCGATGCTGCCAGCGCCCGGTGGCGAGCGCGAAGCGCGTCGGCGAGCAGACGGACGAGTTGGCGTAACCCTCGGTGAAGCGCAGGCCCTCGCGCGCCATGCGATCGAGCAGCGGCGAGCAGTCCGAGCGCCCCCCGTAACAACCGAGGTCGGCGTAGCCGAGGTCGTCGGCGAGGATGAAAACGAAGCTCGGTCTCATGGACCCGAGTTTATCCGGCCCGCCGCCCCCTATCGCTTCAGTTTCGCCTCGTAGTCCCGCACCGCCTGTTTCAGGCTCGTGTACTCCTCGCAGCCGAAGAAGCACAGCCGGTCGAGCTGCGTGAGGTGCTCGCGTGCCTTTTGCACGTTGCCCACCATGAGGTAGGCCTCGCCGATGTACTCGTGCGCGCCGCGGTGCTTGGGCTCGATGCGCAGCGCCTCGTTGTAGTGCTTGAAGGCCAGGTCCAGGTCGGGGTTCGGGCCCTTGCGCACCGCGTAGGCGTAGAGGTTGTGGTAATCGGCGTTCGCCGGCGCCTTCGCCAGCGCCTCGCGCAGGATGCCGGCGGCCTTGGCATAGTCCCGGCCCGCGACCGCCTGCCTTGCCGACTGCAGCACGGGGTCGGCAGGGGTGGCCGCGTCGTCCGCGGCGGGTGCGGCGACGGGGAACAGCAACAGGGCTATCATCAGCGGACGAATTCCAGCGGTCATGTGTTGACCTTTCATGTCCAGGATCCTGAATCTGCTTGCCGTGCTGGCGCTAACACTTTACGCGAGCGCGGCATTCCCGGCCCCGCCCGAGTCCCGCGAGCAGGCGCTTGCCGCCCTCAACGATAGCGCCACCGAACGCCGCGCCGAGGCGGTCGTGTGGATCGCCAACCACGGCGGCATGCCGGACGCGGCGCTGCTGCTCGAGCGCCTGCGCGACGCGAGCCCGTTCGTGCGCGGCTACGCGGAGCAGGGCCTGTGGCTGCTCTGGAGCCGCTCGGGGGACGCCGCGATCGACCAACTCGTTGCGCGGGGCACCGAGCTGATGCACGCCGGCCGATACCCCGAAGCGATCGCGACGTTCTCGGAGGTGATCCGGCGCCGGCCGGACTTCGCCGAGGGCTGGAACCGGCGCGCCACGGCGCATTTCATGGCAGGCGATCATCAACGCTCGCTCGCCGATTGCGACGAGGTGATGAAGCGCAACCCGCAGCACTTCGGCGCGCTCGCCGGCTACGGGCAGATCCACCTCGCGCTGGAGAACGACGAGCAGGCGATCGAGTGGTTCCAGCGCGCGCTCGAGGTGAACCCCAACATGGTCGGAGTCGAGATCTACCTCGAAGCGGCCAAAGCGCGGCTGCGCGAGAAGCGCGGCCGCAGCACCTGAGGAGAACACACGCATGAACGCCGACGAGCTGCGCGCCCTGCAGGCGCCGATCAAGGAGCGCTACCGGTCCGACGCCGAGGCGGCAGTGGTCACGCTACGGGCCGAGGGTCGCGTCGGCGAAGGGGTGAGCTGCAACGTGCAGACGGGCCGCGCGCTGGTGCAGGCCGGCCTGCACCCGGCGAGCGGCGGCACGGGCACGCTCGCCTGCTCGGGCGACATGCTGCTGGAAGCGCTCGTGGCCTGCGCCGGCGTGACGCTGAGCGCGGTGGCGACGGCTCTGGGCATCGAGCTGCGCGGCGGCGAAGTGCGCGCCGAGGGCGACCTCGACTTCCGCGGCACGCTCGGCGTGGCGAAGGATGCGCCGGTAGGCTTTCGCGACATCCGCCTGAAGTTCGTCCTCGATACCGACGCCGGCCGCGAGCAGCTCGACAAGCTGCTGCAGCTGACGGAACGCTACTGCGTCGTGTACCAGACCCTGCGCGCCGCGCCCTCGATCAAGGTCGAGCTGACAGCCTGACCAGCAGTTCCTCCACCGCGGCCGCGGCCACCCGCGGGTGCTCAAAGGGAAACAGGTGCCCGCCGGGCACGCGCAGCTTGACGAAGCGCGGCCCGCGCATGGCGCCCATTCCGACCCGGCGCAGCACCTCGGAGTCCACGCCGCCGATGAATCCCGCCGGCACCGTGAGTGCGCGCAGCTGGCGGCGCATGTCGTGCGGGAAGGTGCGGTAGATGCGGTACTCGATCTCCGGGTCTATGCGCAACGTGTAGCGTCCCGGCTTGCCGACGAGGCCGTGCCGCACGTAGTCCTCGAGGCACTCGTCGGTGAAGTCGCGGAACAGGCGCCGCGAGCGGAAATGCGCCAGCGCCTCCTCGCGGCTCGGCCATTCCTGGCGCCGCTCGCGCGTCATGCCGGCCGGCGTGACGCGGTCGACGATCCCCAGGCGCTTGGCCGCGCCCAGCCCGCGGCCCTGCAGCGTGCCGAGGATCGGCGCATCCAGCATGACGATCGCGCGGAACAGCTCCGGCCGCCGCGCGGCGGCGAGGAAGCTGAGGTACGCCCCCAGCGAATGCCCGACGCCGCACACCGGCTCGCCGTGGTACTCGCGCTCGACAGTGTCGATCAGCTGCTCGATGAGGTGCGGCCAGCCCTCGGTCGGCGGATAGCGCGGATCGGTGCCGAGGGCCTCGATCCAGCCGATGCGAAAGTGGTGCGCGAGCGGCGCGAGCATCGCGGCGTAGCACGGCGCCGGAAAACCGTTGGCGTGCGAGAAATGCAGGACCGGCTGCGACACCCGGCCGCCGCCGGCTACAGGTAGCCGTCGGCGGCGCGCTCGGCATCCGCCGGCGGGCCGATCAGGAACCCCTGCGCACAATCGCAGCCAAGCGCGGCAAGCGCATCCCGCTGCGCCGGCGTCTCCACGCCCTTGGCGACCACCTGCAGGCCCAGCGCATGGGCGAGCCCCACGATGCCTGCGAGCAGCGCGCGAGCGTCGCCCGTCGCGTCGAGGAGCGAGCGGTCGAGCTTCACGCGGTCGAGCACGAAGCGACTCAGGGCGGCGAGGCTCGTCGCGCCGCTGCCGAAGTCGTCGAGCGCGAGCGATACGCCGAGCTCTTTGAGCTTCTTCAGCGTGCTCGCGGTGACTTCGGGTTGCTGCAAGGCGGTCGCTTCCGCCACCTCGAGCGCAAGCAACTGCGGCGGCAGGCCGGTTTCGACGAGCACGCGCCGCACCAGCTCGATCAGCTTGGGGTCGTTGAACTGGCGTGCCGACAGGTTCACCGCCACCTGCACGCCGTGCTCCACGCCGATGAACGTGCCCCAGCGGCAGGCCTCGTGCAGCACCCATTCGCCGATGCCGAGGATGAGCCCCGTGTCCTCGGCCACCTGGATGAATTCCTGCGGCGCCACCCGCCCCTGCTTCGCGTGCTGCCAGCGCAGCAGCGCCTCGTGCCCCACCACCGCGCCGTCGGCGAGGCGCGCGATCGGCTGGTACTGCACCACCAGCTCGCCCTTGTGCACCGCCTGGCGCAGGTCGGCTTCCAGCGCAAGGCGCCGCGCGGCCGCCTGGTTCATCTGCTCGGTGAAGAACTGGTAGTTGGCGCGCCCCGATTCCTTGGCGTGGTACATGGCGGCGTCGGCGTTGCGGATCAGCATCGCCGCGTCGCGCCCGTCCTCCGGGAACACGGCGATGCCGATCGAGGGCGTGACCGAAAGCTCGCGGTCGGCGGCCAGCACCGGCTGCGACAGCGTCTCGATGATCTTCGCCGCGACGTTGGCGGCGTCCGTGGAGCGCTTGGACTCGGGCAGCACCACCACGAACTCGTCGCCGCCGACGCGGCACACCGTGTCGCCCACGCGCAACTGCCGCACCAGGCGCTGCGCCACTTCCTTCAGCACCGCGTCGCCGACCGCGTGGCCAAGCGAATCGTTGATCGACTTGAAGCGATCGAGGTCGACGAACATCACCGCCGTCTGCTTGCGGTTGCGCTGGCTGAGCGCGAGCGCCTGCGTCAGCCGGTCTTCCAGCAGCCGCCGGTTGGGCAGCCCGGTGAGCGCGTCGTGGTCGGCGAGGTGCTGCGCGCGCTCCTGCGCCTCGCGCAGCTCCGAGGTACGCTCGGTGACGATGCGCTCCAGGCCCTCGCGCTGCGCGCGCTCCGCGGAGATGTCGTCGTAGATCCAGATCGAGCCGTCCTGCGGGCGGGCCGCGTCGATCGCCCGGCCGATGACCTTGCACCAGATCGTCGAGCCGTCCTTGCGCCGCAGCTGGCGCTCTTCCGAGTAGGCCTCGCCGCGCGACATCGCCTCGTAGCCGATGCGTCCCACCTCCTCGAACGCCTCGGGCGAGACATGCATGATCTCGGTGCTGCGGCCGTGGAGCTCGCCCGGCCCGTAGCCCAACATCTCCTCCAGGCGCCGGTTGCAGCGCTGGATACCGCGCTGGCGCAGGAAAGCGATGCCGATGGTGGCGTTGTCGACGATCAGCTCCTGCTCGGCGAGCGCGCGGCGCACCTCCTCGCCGGCGCGCTTGGCCTCGGTGATGTCCTCGAACAGCCACACGGTGCCCTTGGCGGGATCGCCCGACTCGAGCGCGCGGCCGGTGAGACGGCACCAGAAGCCGGTGCCGTCGCGCCGCCGCAGCCATTGCTCGCGCGAGTGGGTGGCGCCCGCATCCATATCTTCGTAATAGCGCGCCGCCTGCTCGAAATCCTCTTCGGTGAAGTAGAACTGGCGCGTCGGCGCGCCGGTCAGCTCCCCGGGGTCGTAGCCGAACATCTCCTCGAAGCGGCGGTTGCAGCGCAGGATCCGGCGCTCGCGCGCGAACGAGATGCCCACCACCACGTTGTTGAGCAGCGCCTCCTGCTCGGCGAGCAGGCGCTCCAGCTCCGCGCCGGCGCGCCGCTGTTCGGTGATGTCCTCGTTGGTCCAGACGGACCCCTTCTGCGGCTCGCGCGGGTCGATGGCGCGGCCCACGGTGCGCACCCACATCTCGCTGCCGTCCTTGCGCCTGCGCGGCACGGCGTTCTCGACATGCACGCCGCTGCGCAGCGACGGGTACACTTCCTCGGCCTTGCGGAAATCCTCGTCCGAAACGTAGAACACGCGGGTCGACTTTCCGTGCAGTTCGCCCGGCGCATAGCCGTACATCTGCTCGAAGCGCGCGTTGCAGCGCACCACGCGCCGGTCGCGCACGAACAGGATGCCGATGGACGCCGCCTCGAAGATCGCTTCCTGCTCGCGCAGCAGCCGCGCCACCTCGTCGCGGTGGCGCCGCGCGGCGGTGACGTCCTCCACGATCCACACCGTGCCGCGGCGCGGGTCGGCGCTGCTGATCGCCTTGGCGATGATGCGCGCGAGGAACGTGGAGCCGTCCTTTCTCCTCACCTCCCAGTCGAGGTCGATCTGCTTGCCGGCCGTGAGCACCGGCACCGCGATGCGCCCCAGCGCCTCGTAGCTCTCGCTCGAGGGGTACACCACGTCGCCCGCTTGCCCGATCAGCTCCTCGGGCTTCCAGCCCAGCATCTCGGCGAACTTCGGGTTGCACAGGAAGAACTTGCGGTCGCGCGTGAAGGCGATGCCGATCGAGGCGTTGGCCAGCACCGCGTCGTACTCCAGCTGCGTGAAACGCGTGCGCCCGGCGTAGCTCGCCGGCGGCTGCTCGAGCGAGTTCTCCGGCGCGCTGCGGTCGTTCATCGCGCGGCCGCCGCCAGCACATGGAAGTTGCGCCCGTAGCCGCGCAGCCGCGCGATGACGTGCGCGCGCTGGCGGGGGTTCAGGCTGCGCTCCAGACCGGCCAGCATGTCAAGAAACTCGTCCGCGCCGCGCGCGCCTTCCCAGGAGAGCGCCCAGGCGCCGAGCCGCTGTGCGGACTCGCCCGCGCGCAGCAGGGTGAGGAGCGCCGCCTGGCGGCGACGCCGCTCCAGGTCGCGCCGCTCGCCGTTGAGCGGCGCGCTTTCGTTGTAGCGCCGCACCTGCTCCCGTTGCGCATCGTCCAGTTTCCCCAGCCAGTCCTGCAGCAGGCCCGTCAGCCGCTCGTGGCGCCGTGCGCGGCGCGCCTCGGGCGTACCCTCGAGCCACTCGCGTGCGAACTTGCGGTTATCCTCCGCGAAGCGCCGCTCGATCCGGGCGATCTGCGCCGGCGACAGGCGGTCGAGGAAATCGCCCGCCTCGCCGGCGGCGCGCCGCAGCCCCTCGCGCGCCTGGGCCTGCAAGGCATCGTAACCCCATTCCATGTCCTCGCGGGTGGCGCCGCGCTCGAGCCGCGCACCCGCCTCCGCGGCGAGGCGCGCGTACTGCGGCAGCGCCTCCGCGCGATGCCAGGCGAGGAAGGACGCCAGGCGCCGGTGGAACTCTTTCGCCTGGTCGCCTTCCAGCTCGACGTAGCGCCCGGCCTGCCAGCGCAGCCAGGTGTCGGCGTTGTTGTAGGCGAACTTGATCGCGCTGCAGCCACACAGCAGCGCCAGCAGCAGCACCGCCGCGGCGCGGCGCATCACCAGTAGGTCTCCACGCTGATGTGCCCGGGCGCGCGCCGGCGATGCTTGCGCATCCCGCGCTCGGCGAGCGCCGAGGTGACGTCGGTGACCATCTCCGGATTGCCGCAGAGCATGGTATGGGACCGCGCGGCGGAAAGTTCGGTTCCCGCCGCCTGCTCCAGCCGGCCGTCGCGCAGGGCCGCCGGCACGCGTCCCTCGAGCGCCCCTGGCGAGCGTTCGCGGCTGATTAACGCGATGCGGCGAAACTGCCCGTCCCGCGCCGCGGCGACCGCCGCCAGCACGTCGCCGTAGGCCTGCTCGGCCGCGGTGCGCGTGGCGTGCACCAGGACCACCTGCCGGAAGCGCCGCCAGGGCTCTTCGGTCCTCAGGATGGAAATAAAGGGGCCGAGACCCGTGCCGGTGGCGATCAGCCACAGGTTCTCCGCCTCCGGCACCTCGGCGAGCACGAGGAACCCTGCGGGATTGGCCGCCACCGCCACGGTGTCGCCGGCCTGCAGCGCGGCAAGGCGCGGCGACAAGGGTCCCGCCGCCACCACGTTGTAGTAGAACTCCAGCGGTTCGCTCCCCGGGGGATTGACCAACGAATAGGGGCGCGCCACGCGCTCGCCGCCCACGTCCAGCGCGAGCTTGACGAACTGGCCGGCCTGGAACGCGCCGAGCGGCGCCGCGACCCGCAGGCTGAACAGGCGCTCGGTCCAGCGCGTCTGGCCGGCCACGCGGCCCTCGAGCCAGGCGCTCACCGCACGTCCTCGCGCACCAGGTCGGCGGCCTTCTCGGCGATGACGATGACGGCGGCGTTGGTGTTGCCGGACACCACTGCGGGCATCACCGAGGCGTCGACCACGCGCAGGCCCGCGAGGCCGCGCACGCGCAGCCGCGAATCCACCACCGAGCGCTCGTCGGCGCCCATGCGGCAGGTGGAGGTCGGATGGAACACCGTTTCCCCGGTCTGGCGCACGACCTCGAGCAGCTCCGTATCGCTCGCCGCCTGCGGCCCCGGGAACTCCTCGCGCACGATGTAGCCGGCAAGCGGCGCCGTAGCGGCGATGCGCCGGATGATCTTCAGACCCTCGACCATCACGCGGCGGTCGTTCTCGGTGGCGAGGTAGTTGTAGCGGATGGCGGGCGCCGCGCGCGCATCGGCGGACTGGATGCGCACCGACCCGCGCGACTCCACCTGCAGTTGCGACACCGACAGCGTGAAACCCGGCCAGGAATGCAGCACGCCGCCGCGCTTGGCGGTGGAGAAGTTGATGAAGTAGATCTGCGCGTCGGGACGCTTGAGCCCGGGGCGCGTGCGCACGAAGGCGGCGGCATGGCCCGCGGCGATGGTGAGCGGCCCGCGGCGCCGGAGCGCGTACTGCAGCCCGATCTTCGCCTGGCGCCAGAGGCTCGCCATGTCGTCGTTCAGCGTGACCGGCTTGTTCGCGCGCCAGAAGCTGCGGCAGTAGAAGTGGTCCTGCAACCCTTCGCCTACCTCGGGCAACTCGTGCACCAGCGGGATGCCGTGCTCCCCCAGCAGCGCGCGCGGGCCGACGCCCGAGAGCTGCAGCAGTTGCGGCGAGTTGAACGTACCACCACACAACAGTACCTCGCGCGCGGCCCGGGCTTCGTGGCGCACGCCCCCTTGCTCCCAAGCGACTCCCTTCGCCCGCTTGCCTTCGAACAGCACGCGCGTTGCAAGCGCTTCCGTTTCGACCCGCAGGTTCGCGCGGCGTGCGGCCGGCCGCAGGTAGGCGACTGCGGTGCTCGAGCGCCGGCCGTCCTTGGTCGTCGCCCGGTAGTAGCCCGTGCCCTCCTGGCGCTCGCCGTTGAAGTCGTCGTTGGCCGGGATGCCGATGGCGCGGGCCGAGGCGATGAACGCGTCACCGATCTCGTGGCGCTCGAGGTCCGAGACGCCGAGCGATGCCTCGCTTTTCCTGAAGTAGGGGAGCAACTCCAGGTGCGACCAGCCCGGCACCTCCCAGGCGTCGAAGTCCTCTGCCTGACCGCGGATGTAGACCAGGCCGTTGATGCTGGAGGAGCCGCCCAGCACCTTGCCGCGCGGCGTGAAGATGCGCCGGCCGCCCAGGTTGGGCTCGGGCTCGGATTCGTAGCTCCAGTTGACGCGCTTCTTGTTGAACAGCTTACCGTAGCCGAGCGGCACGTGGATCCAGGGATCGGTGTCGCGCGGGCCCGCCTCCAGCAGCAGCACGCGCGCCGCGGGGTCGGCGCTCAGGCGCGCCGCGAGCACGCAGCCCGCGGAGCCCGCGCCCACGATGATGTAGTCGTAGCTCAGACGGTCGCGACCGCCACCGCCGGCGAGCCCACTGCCCCGGGCAAACGCAGCGGCGGCGCTGTAAGCAGGAAACGGTTGCGCTTCGCCTCCCGCAGCCAGCGCGCGAGCTCGGTGAGGTACCAGATCTCGCCCAGGTGGATGCCGTTCTTGAACAGGCAATGTTCATGCAGCGGCATCAGCGCGTGCGCCATCGGCTTGAACGGGCTCGACGGGATGATCTCGACGGCGTAGTTGTCGGCGATGAGCGCCGCGCAGCCGCTGTCGGTCACCCATTTGAGGAGCTTGTCGTCGCGGCCCTCCAGCCCGACGCAGGTGTTGTGCACCAGCTTGGGGTCGGGGTTCTTCTTCAGCTCCAGGATCACGTCGACGAAGCCGGTGTAGAAGCACACGAAATCGCCCTTCTCCACGACCACGCCGTCCTTGTCCATCACGCGCATCAGGTCGTCGTAGCCGATGGCCTTGCGCTCGCGTCCGAAATGCGCGTGCAGGTCCACCATCACGCCGCGCCCTTGCGCGCCGTGCTCGGCCAGGTTGTCGATGCCGAGCGCATCCGCGCGCGAGCCCTCGAACCGCGCCCAAGGCTCGGCGTCGGGCTTCTCCTGGGCGACTTCGATGCCGTCGCCAGGGCGATAGCCGTTGTAGAACACGATCTCGGGCTTGCCGTCGCCGTCGGCGTCGAACCGGGCGCCGACATGCGCGAACGAATCCCATTGCGACGAGTACTGCAGCGTGAGCAGCACCTGGTCGTCGCACACCACGTCGGTGAGCAGCGGGTCCTCGTTGGCGAACGGGTAGCAGAAGTTCGCCTTGCCGGCGCGCAGCGTCGGCGCGAGGCGCGGCGGGTTGCGCCGCGGGTTGAGCACGTTGCCGCCCGGGTAGTCCAGCGGCAACGACAGGCAGAACGAGATCCCTTCCTTCACCTCGGCCACGCCCTCGAGCACCTTCTCGCGCGTCACGTAGTTCATGCGCCCGCGCCGGTCGTCGGGGCCGAACTCGCCCCAGTTGGAGCCGGGGGGTTTGTGCTTCCAGCGTTGCGCCATCGCTGCTCCTAGAAATAATGCCGGCTGATGGTCTCGGCGACCATCACCGGCTTGTCGCCGCCTTCGCGTTCCACCGTCACGCTCCAGGTGGTCTGCACGCCGCCCTCCAGCTGCTCGAACTTCGAGAGCGTAAATCGGCCGCGGATCTTCGCCCCGGCGGGCACCGGAGAGGTGAAGCGCACCTTGTTCAGGCCGTAGTTCACGCCCATCTTGCGGTCGGAGAACACGAACGTGGACTCGGTCAACTTGGGCAGCATCGACAGCGTGAGGAAACCGTGCGCGATGGTGGTGCCAAAGGGCGAGCCCTTCGCCTTCTCGCGGTCCACGTGGATCCACTGGAAGTCCTCGGTCGCCTTGGCGAACAGATCGATTCGCTCCTGCGGCATCTCCACCCAGGGCGACACGGCGATCTCCTGCCCGACCCGGCTCTCCAGGTCGCGGATCCTCAGCGCGGTGGTCATGCCCGGATTGTAAACGCCTCGATCTCGCGAATAACCTCGGCGGTGCGCTCGCGCGCGATCCAGTGCGACGCATCCGGGAAGCGCACCAGCTTGAGATCGGGGACCACCTGGTCGAGGCCCTCCACGCACCCCGGCAGCAGCGCCGTGTCGCGCTCGCCCCACAGGACAAGCGTGGGGACTTTCACCGTGAAGTCCCCGGGCTTGAGCTGCAGCTTCTTCGCGCCCGGGTCGTCGGGCGAGGGCGGATACATCGGGGACGCGCGGTAGTAGTTCAGGCCTCCGGTGAGCGCGCCCGGCTGCGACCAGGCCTCGACGAGCGCCTTGCGCGCGTCCTCGTCCAGATCGGAGAAGGCGCCCAACAACCGCGCGTAGCCGTTCTCCGACAGCACGCGTTCGGCCTTGGAAAGGCGGAAAAAACGCATGTACTCGCTCGCCTTCTGCTGCGCGGGGTTGTTGCACAGCTCGCGCCAGAAGAGGTACGGGTGCGGCGAATTGAGCATCACCAACTTCGAGAGGCGCTCCGGGTGCGCGATGGCCACGCCCCAGGCGACCGCGCCGCCCCAGTCGTGCGCCACCAGCACGAACTTGTCCTTGGTGTAGTGCGCGGCGAGCGCCAGCACGTCGGCGACGAGGTGCTTCGCCCGGTAGGCCTCCACCGCAGCGGGCTTCTCGGACAGGTTGAAGCCGCGCAGGTCCGGCGCCGCGGCGCACCAGCCGCGCGCGCCGAAATGCTCCAGCAGCGGCCGCCACATCGCCCAGTACTCCGGGAAGCCGTGCAGGAACAGCATCAGCGGCCCCTCGCCCGCGCGCGCGACGTGCAGGCGGATGCCGTTGGCTTCTACGGTTTCATGGCGGATCACGAGAAGCGCGAAAAATCCGGCTTGCGCTTCTCCATGAACGCACCGAGCGCCTCCTTCGCCTCCGGCGAGCGCAGGCGCTCGCCGAACAGCTCGAGCTCCTCGGTCATGCGCGCCTGCACCGCGCCCGCCGCCTCGCGCTTCATCAACTCCTTGGTCATGCGTACCGAGGCAGGCGGCAGCGCGGCGAGCGCCAGGGCTGCCTGCAGAGCGCGCTCGAGAAGCTCGGCCTCGGGCACGATCTCGGTGACGATGCCGGCGGCGAGCGCCTGCTCCGCCCCGAACGGCTGGCCGAGCAGCAGCAGCGCCGCCGCCCGCTGATAGCCCGCGAGGCGCGGCAGGAGCAGGCTCGAGGCCGCCTCGGGCACCAGGCCGAGCGGCACGAAGGGCAGCTGCAGCCGCGCGTTCGGCGCGGCGTAGATCAGGTCGCAATGCAGCAGCAGCGTGGTGCCGATGCCCACCGCCGGGCCGCCGACCGCCGCGACCAGGGGCCTTCGCGCCGAGGAAATGGCGCGCAGGAAGCCCGAGGCGGGCGAGGCGCCGGGCGCGCGCTCCAGCTCGAGGAAGTCCCTCACGTCGTTGCCCGAGGTGAAGCAACCGCTCTGGCCGTGGATCAATACGGCGCGCACCTCGGCGTCGGCGTCGGCCGCGAGGAGTGCCGCGGCCATCGCTGCGTACATCCCGGGGCTGAGCGCGTTCTTCTTCTCGGGGCGGTTGAGCTCGATGCGGGTGATGCGGTCTTTCTTCTCGACGACGATGTGGCTCATGCGCCCGGCAACCGGAAGTCCTTGAACTTCTCCCGCAGCGTGAGCTTGGAGAGCTTGCCGGTGGCGGTGTGCGGCAACTCCTCCACGAATACCACGTCGTCGGGCATCCACCACTTGGCGATCTTGCCCTCGTAGAACTTGAGCAGCTCTTCCTTGGTCAGCGCCTGGCCGGCCTTCTTCACCGCCACCACGATCGGGCGCTCGTCCCATTTCGGGTGCGCGATGCCGATGACCGCGGCTTCCTGCACCGCCGGATGCGCCACGGCGATGTTCTCCAGGTCGATGGAGCTGATCCATTCGCCGCCCGACTTGATCACGTCCTTGGAGCGGTCGGTGATCTGCATGTAGCCCTCGGGGTCGATGGTGGCGACGTCGCCCGTGGGAAACCAGCCATCCTTGAGCGGGTCGCCGCCTTCGCCCTTCATATAGCCCGAGGCGATCCACGGCCCCTTCACCAGGAGGTTGCCGAAGCGCTTGCCGTCCCAGGGCAGTTCCTTGCCTTCCTCATCGACGATCTTCATCTCCACGCCGAAGATGCCGCGGCCCTGCTTGGCCTGCACGGCGATGCGCTCCTCCTTGGGCAACGCGGCCTGCTTCGCCTTGAGCGAGCCCACCGTGCCGAGCGGGCTCATCTCGGTCATGCCCCAGGCATGGAACACCTGCACGCCGTAGTCATCCTGGAAGGTGCGGATCATCGCCGGCGGGCAGGCCGAGCCGCCGATCACGGTGCGCTTCAGGGTGGTGAACTTCACCTTCTGCGCGGCGAGGTGCTGCAGCAGCATCAGCCATACCGTCGGCACGCCGGCCGACAGCGTGACCTTCTCCTGCTCGATCAGCTCGTAGACGCTCTTGCCATCGAGGTGCGGGCCCGGAAACACCATCTTCGCGCCGACCATGGTGCAGGCGTAGGGCAGGCTCCAGGCGTTGGCGTGGAACATCGGCACCACCGGCAGCACCACGTCGCGCGCCCCGAGGTTGAGCGCATCGGGCAGCGCCGCCCCGTAGGCATGCAGCACCGTCGAGCGGTGGCCGTAGAGCACGCCTTTCGGATTGCCCGTGGTGCCCGAGGTGTAGCACAGCGCGGCGGCCGTGCGCTCGTCGAAGCTCGGCCACTCGAAGCGATCGTCCTGCTTGTCCATCAGCTCCTCGTAGCACAGCAGCTTCGGGATCGAGGTTTGCGCCGGCATGTGCGCGCGATCGGTCATCAGCACGAAGTGCTTCACCGTCTTCAGCTGCGGCGCGAGCTTCTCCACCAGCGGCACGAAGGTCAGGTCGAAGAACAGCGCCTGGTTCTCGGCGTGGTTCGAGATGTAGGTGATCTGGTCGGGGAACAGGCGCGGGTTGATGGTATTGATGACCGCGCCGGTCCCGGAGATCGCGTAGTACAACTCGTAGTGCCGGTAGCCGTTCCAGGCCAGCGTACCGATGCGGTCCCCCGCCTTTACCCCGAGCACCTGCAGCACCTTGGCCAGGCGGCGCGCGCGCGCATGGGCCTCGCGGTAGGTGGTGCGGTGCACGGCACCCGTGCCGTCCTTTCCTGCGCCCTCGGCGGTCTTGGACACGATCTCGGTGTCGCCGTGGTTGCGGTCCGCGAAGCGGATCAGGTCGGTGATCAGCAGCGGCACGTCCATCATCAGGCCATTCATGTTCTCCCCTCCTTGGGACAAACTTACCTTGCCGGGAACGGCCAAGTCTAGCCGTTCCGGCACTACCCGGCAGGACAACCGGAGAGGTAGAATCGGCGCCGTCCCCCCATGCGGAGCGAGCGCGAAATGAGCGACGTGGCAGCGTATTCCGTGCGCGACGGCATCGCCGTCATCACCCTCAGCAATCCCCCCGTCAACGGCCTCGGCAACGCGCTGCGCGCGGGCATCGCCGCGGGCCTGGAGAAGGCCGACTCGGACCCCGACGTGAAGGCGGTGGTGCTGATCGGCACGAGCAAGGTGTTCTCGGGCGGCGCCGACATCCGGGAATTCAATAAACCGATGACCCAGCCGAACCTGCCGGAGGTGAACGACCTGCAGGATTCGATGCAAAAGCCGCTGGTGGCGGCCATCGGCGGCTTTGCGCTCGGGGGGGGTCTCGAGCTCGCGCTGGGCTGCCACTATCGCATCGCGGTGGAGAAAACCGTGCTCGGCCTGCCGGAGGTGAAGCTCGGCATCCTGCCCGGCTCGGGCGGCACGCAACGCCTGCCGCGGATCATTCCGGTGCACGAGGCGGCGCGCATGATCATCCTCGGCGACCCCATCCCCGCGACGCGGGCGAAGGAGCTGGGGCTGCTGGACGAGATCGTGAGCGGCGACCTGCTCGAGGCGGGCGTGGCCTACGCGAAAAAGCTGGTCGCCGAGGGCAAGGGGCCGCGGCGCATCCGCGACATGCCCCCGATGGTGGAAGGCGACCAGAAGGCGCTGCTCGAAGCGGTGCCCGCGCAGGCCGCCAAAAGCGCCGGCGGCAACCCGGCGCCGGCCGAGATCGCCAAGTGCATCCACGCCGCGGTGACGCTGCCGTTCGACGAGGGGCGCAAGGTCGAGCGCGAGCGCTTCGAGTACCTGGTCAACACCGTGGAATCGAAGGCGCTGCGGCACATGTTCTTCGCCGAGCGCCAGACCTCGAAGATTCCCGACGTGCCCGAGGACACCCCGGTGCGCGACATCAAGAAGGCCGCGGTGGTGGGGGCCGGCACCATGGGCGGCGGCATCGCCATGAGCTTTGCCAACGTGGGCATCCCGGTGGTGATCACCGACGTCTCGCAGGAGGCGCTCGACAAGGGCATGAAGAGGATCCGCGACAACTACGAGGCCACGGTGAAGCGCGGCCGGCTCAAGCCCGAGGAGATGGAAAAGCGCTTCGCACTGATCCAGCCCAGCACCGACCTCAACGCCGCGCGTCCCGCCGACATCATCATCGAGGCGGTGTTCGAGAGGATGGACGTGAAGCAGGACATGTTCAAGAAGATCGACGCCGTGATGAAGCCCGGCGCGATCCTTGCCACCAATACCTCCACCCTCGACGTGAACAAGATCGCCGAGGTCACCAAGCGGCCGCAGGACGTGATCGGCACGCACTTTTTCTCGCCCGCCAACGTGATGCGGCTGCTGGAGGTGGTGCGCGGCGCGAAGACCGGCAAGGATGTCCTCGCCACCACCATGAAGCTGGGCAAGAAGCTGAAGAAGGTGCCGATCGTCTCGGGCGTGTGCGACGGCTTCATCGGCAATCGAATGCTCGAGCGCTACACGCAGCAGGCGGGCTTTCTGCTCGACGAGGGCGCGAGCCCGCTGCAGGTGGACGCGGCGCTGCAGAACTGGGGCATGGCGATGGGGCCTTTCACCATGTCCGACATGGCGGGCAACGACATCGGCTGGGACGTCAGGAAGCGCCGCTACTACGAAAAGCCCGACATGGCGTATTCCAAGTTCGCCGACAAGGTGTGCGAGCTCGGCCGCTACGGGCAAAAGACCGGCAAAGGCTTCTACCGCTACGAGCCGGGGAACCGGAAGGCGATTCCCGACCCGGAAGTCGACGCGCTGCTGGACAAGTACCGCCAGGAAAACGGCCTGCAGACGCGCGAGATCGCCGACGAGGAAATCGTCGAGCGCTGCATCTACGCGCTCGCCAACGAGGGCGCGAGGATCCTCGAAGAGGGCATCGCGCTGAGGGCCTCGGACGTGGACATGGTGTACCTCACCGGCTACGGCTTCCCCGCGCACCGTGGCGGGCCGATGTTCTATGCCGACACCGTGGGCCTGGACAAGGTGGTGGCGGCGATTGCGCGCTTCCAGCAGGGCTATCACGGCGAGCAATGGCAGCCGGCGCCGCTGCTGGTGAAGCTCGCCCAAGAGGGCAAGAAATTCAACGGATAGGAGAACGTGCCATGACCGACGCAGTGATCGTTTCGACCGCGCGCACGCCGCTGTGCAAGAGCTGGCGCGGCGCGCTCAACATGACGCACGGCGCGAAGATGGGCGGGCACGTGGTGCACGCGGCGCTGGAGCGCGCGAAGGTCGAGGCCGCCGAGGTGGAAGACGTGATCATGGGCTGCGCCACGCCCGAGGGCGCGACCGGCGGCAACATCGCGCGCCAGATCGCCATCCGCGCCGGCTGCCCGGTGACGGTATCCGGCATGACGGTGAACCGCTTCTGCTCCTCGGGCCTGCAGACCATCGCGCTCGCCGCGCAGCGCGTGCTGGCGGGCGAGGGCACGGTGTTCGTCGCCGGCGGCGTCGAGTCAATTTCCCTGGTGCAGAACGAGGCCAATAAGCACCACGCGCAGGACGAGTGGATCCACAGGCATAAGCCCGAGGTCTACTGGCCGATGCTGCAGACCGCGGAGTACGTCGCGAAGAAGTACGGCATCTCGCGCGAGCTGCAGGACCGCTACGGCGCGCGCAGCCAGCAGCGCGCCGCTGCCGGCCGCGCCGCGGGCAAGTTCACCGACGAGATCGTGCCGATCACCACCAAGATGAAGGTGATCGACAAGAACACCAACGTCGAGACGCTGAAGGAGGTCACGGCGGAACACGACGAGGGCATCCGCCCCGACACCACCTACGAGGGCGTGTCGCAGATCAAGCCGGCGATCGAAGGCGGCGTGATCGCCGCGGGCAACGCCAGCCAGTTCTCCGACGGCGCCTCGGCTGCGGTGGTGATGAGCGACAAGGAAGCCGCCAAGCGCGGCCTGAAGCCCCTGGGCATGTTCCGCGGTTTCGCGGTGGCCGGTTGCGAGCCCAACGAGATGGGCATCGGCCCGGTGTTCGCGGTGCCCAAGCTGCTCGAGCGCGCCGGCAAGAAAGTCTCCGACATCGACCTTTGGGAGTTGAACGAAGCCTTCGCCGTGCAGGTGCTCTACTGCCGCGACAAGCTCGGCATCCCCGACGACCGGCTGAACGTCAACGGCGGCGCCATCGCCGTCGGGCATCCCTACGGCGTCTCCGGCTCGCGCCTCGTCGGCCACGCGCTGATCGAGGGCAAGCGCCGCGGCGCGAAGCTCGTGGTGGTGACCATGTGCATCGGCGGCGGCATGGGCGCGGCGGGACTGTTTGAAGTGGCCTAGGCTGCGCGCAAGGCGCCCCTCATTCGATCGTTCTGTCGGCGCGCAGCAGGATGGACGGCGGGAGTTCGAGCCCGAGTTCCTGCGCGGCCTTGAGATTCACGATCAGATCGAACTTGGTCGGCCGGTCGATCGGCAGCTCGCCGGGATTCGCGCCCTTCACGATCCTGTCCACGTAGTGGGCGGCCCGCCGACCCAACTCGACGACGTTCACGCCGTAGGCCAGCAACCCGCCGCGCGCGGCCATCTCGAGGTAAGGGTAGATCCCCGGGAGATGCGCGCGGCGGGCAAACGCCACGATCTGGTCGCGCTGTCCGTAGGTTTCCGCGCTGAGCGATGCAAAGAGCGCATCGGGGGCGCGGGCCGTCACGCCGGCGAAGGTTGCTTCGAGATCGCCGGGGTGGTGCTCGGCGTGCACCAACGTCACGCCCAATGTCGCGGCGACCTCGCGCACCGCCTGCCCGATCGGGTTGCTCCAGGATTCGCGGGCGCTCAGGTACGCGATGCGCGCGGCGCGCGGCAAGGCCTCCTTGAGCAGCTGCAGCCGTTTTGCCTCGTTTTCCGGTCCGCTATTGACGGTCAGACCGGTCATGTTTCCGCCAGGCCGCGCCAGACTGTCCACCAGCCCGGCGTCGACGGGCTGGCCCATCGAAAAGATGACGATGGGGATGTCGCGGATCATCTGCTTCGCCAGCCGATTGAGCCCTGGCTGCCCCGCCATCACGATCACATTGGGACGAAGGCCGCGCAACTCGCCCAGGATGGTCGCAAAGCGCGACGGGTCCCCTTCCGCGGACCGTCGCTCCAGGATGAGGTTGCGCCCCTCCACGTAGCCGAGCGCGCGCATCTCGTGCACGAACGCACGGGTGATCGGATGAATCGGGTCGGGCCCCGCCAGTTCGCGGATCGGGCTGGTCGTCAGGACCCACGCCACGCGATACACCCTCGGGGCTTGCGACCGCGCAAAGGGTGCCGCCAGCA
>Ga0209705_10000082_pt1 | contig 47121 bp, 34 predicted proteins | sample PPLLaktember2015_5_FD_187262 | JGI IMG/M metagenome (GOLD analysis project Ga0209705, IMG submission 187262) | Freshwater sediment microbial communities from Prairie Pothole Lake near Jamestown, North Dakota, USA - PPLs Lake P8 Core (1) Depth... | ecosystem: Environmental > Aquatic > Freshwater... | reverse complement strand
CGGATTGACTCCGGCCACATCCGGATTGCGCTCGAGATACCAAACGGGGTCGAACCAGGGATTCGGGCGCAGGCCGTCGCGCCACCCCCACCTGAGGAAATGCGCCACCGGATCGAGTCCCGATTCGCAGAGGCCATCCACCTGGCCGAGGTAGAAGCGGGTATCGAAGAGCGGGTGCGGGTCGACATCCTCCTTGCCGGCATGGTCAAGGTAGTGCAGCAGGGCGTTCACACCCTGCGCATGCACGTCCGGACGCTGCTGCCAGTAATAACCGATGTTGAACAGCGGGTGCGGCGATCGTCCCTCGATCGCGCCGTGCCGGACGAAGTGGTCGAGCGGATTGGCGCGGCCAATATCCGGATTCGTCTCCAGGTAGTACCGCGTGGAGAAGAGCGGGTGCGGGTCCACCAGCTCGGTGGCGGCGGTGGCGAGGTAGTGCACCAGCGGATTGGCTCGCGCCCCAGCCAGGTCGGGCCGCTGCGACAGGTAGTAGGCGGCATCGAAGAGCGGGTGCGGCGCCGCCGCGCCGAGGAACCCCACGCGCAGGAAGTGGCTGAGCGGCGTGGCCGCGCGCACCGCGTCCCCGGGCCACTGTGCCAGATAATGGCGCGCGTCGAACAAGGGATGCGGATTGCGCAGCTCCCAGCCACCGTGACGCACGTAGTGCATCAGGGCGCCGTCGGTGGCGGGGATGTCCGGATTCTGCTGGCGATACCAGGGCGCGTCGAAGAGTGGATGCGGCGACTGGTCGGCGACATCGCCGACCCGGAAGAAGTGGGCCAGCATGTCGGGACCCGGTGGCAGGCCGGTCACGGCTCCGTAATGCGCTGCATCGAACAGGAGGCTGTCGGCCACGAGCGCGATCTGGGCACGATACGCCTGGCTGGTCAAACGCGCGAGGCCCGCCGCGGAGGCAATGGGGTGCCGCGCGATCGCCCGCGGGTGCAGATGCGCCTCCCGCAGCCTCTCGAGCGACCGTGAGACGGGGGACCGACGGACCGGGCGGGCGTCGGGGATGGCTCGCGCGGCGGCCGCGCGTACCTGGCGTTCTCGCTCTTCGCTGTCCGTCCGCTCTTGTCGCGCTGCCCGTTGTCTCGCCCGGAGTTGCCGCGCCTGCTCCCGGGCCAGGTGCTCGGCTCGCTGGAACTGCCCGGTGAGCGTTGCGGCGCGCTCTTCCGCCTGCCGCAGGTCGTTCCTGGTCTGCTCGTGCTCGTCGTTCGCGTTCCTCAGGGCAGCCGCGGTCGAGCGATGGGCCTTCTCCAACTGATCCAGTTGAGCCTGGATCGCGGCCCGCAAGGCCGATTGCTTCGACAGGGCCTGCGCATGTGCCCGTGCGGCCTCATCCAGGCGCCGCGCCGCCTCGGCCCGCTCGCGCTCGGCCTCCTCCCGTTCCGCGTCGCTGCGCTCGATGGCCTGCTGCAGCGCCGACTGGTAGCGGTCCACTTCGCGGCGCAGATCATCGCGGCTGGTGGACATCTGCCGGGTCACCTCGCGGAGCGACTCGACCTGGGCCGCCAGACCGGCGAGCGTTTCGAGGCTCGCCCGCGGCCACATCCTCAAACGGCTCAGGTTCTCGCGCGCCCTTGCTGGCGGGACCGCGGCCACTTCGTGCTGCAGGTCCGCCTCGATGTCGAGGTACCGGCTCTCGTCGGACGGCGTGAGCGGAGTGCCCAGCGCTGCCGCGACCAGCGAGCAGAGATCGGCCACACGCGTGGGCAGGCCCTCGGCCGGCTCGGCCACCGACTGGAATCGCGACAGGCTCCAGAACAGCCCGCGAAAGAGCGCGAACCCGAACTCGACGCGCCAGGGCAGTTCCCATTCGAGATCGAAGAAGCGGAACTGTCCGTCGGCGTGCACCATGTTGAACGGCGTCGCGTCCACCAGCCGGGAAGGCACGTGCGCGGCGGCTGCGGGCCGGTGCAGGCCGGCGGCCTTCGCCAGGGCATCACGCCACGGCTCCGCCCAGGCCGCGACGGCCTCGATGGTCCACCCGGGCCGGTTCAGGATCGGGCCCAGGCGAGTGGTCCACACCTCGCCGGGCAGGAACTCGTCTGAGGCCTTCCGATGGCGGAGGGCCTCGTCGGAGGGCGGATTCACGGACGACTCTGGCGCCAGCGCGCGATGCTCGATCACGATGCCGCGAGGGGTGCGTCGAAAGCGCGTCTCGCGCAGGAACTGCGGCCGCCGATCGCCGGTGAAGTGCCACGCCAGTGGTGCATTGCCGGCGTCCGCCTTCGTCGATGTGCGCCCCGCGACGACGATGAGCGAGTTCGAGAGATCCCCGAGGAGGCCATTGCGGGCGACCAGGCCCAGCGCCTGCTCGAGCGAGAAGAGTGGCAGTGCCGGGGTCTGCGGATCGGTCACGGGCGTGGCCGCGGCCATCGCTGCCAGGTCGTCGCTCCACGCCGGGTCGTCCAGGCCGGCGGGAGACACCATGACGCGCGGGAACTTGTAGTCGGGGAGCACGGCGTACACGGCCTGATGGGGCAGTCCAGCCGCCGTCACCAGCGTGCCCAGGTCGCGTCGCCCGAACGTGCGCGGCTCGCCGGGCCGATAGATGTCGCTGACGCCGCTCATCGCGACCCCAAGGTGATCCTCGGGCCAGCCGGCGAAGTATTTCAGCCCGAGCTGGTTCTCGATGGCAATGATGAGCACACCGTCGTCGTCCAGGAGCCTGGCGGCGTGGTCGAGCACCTGGCGCACGCCCTCCTCGCCGTCGGCGAAGCGCGACGCCCACTCGAGGACGCCGACAAGCGTGATGGCCGAGAACCGCCGGCCCGTCTCGAAGCGCTCCAACCGTTCGTGGTAGACGGAGACGTTGTCCAGGCCCCGGCAGCGTGCCGCGGTGATTTCGGCGCGGCGCCGGCTAGCCTCGAGCGCCACGACCTCGCCGCCGAGTTCGCCGAGGAAACGGGTGAGCACTCCGCATCCGGAGCCGACTTCGAGCGTGTGACCGCGGAGCAGATGATCGAACGGCCTGAGCAGGTTGGCCCGCCGGGGGCTGAGGTGATAGCGCGAGGCCCAGTCCACCATGCCCGTGGCCATCTCGGGCGAATGGAGAGACCGGTCCGAGGCCCGCTGCATCAGCGCACGCAGGGCCCCTTCCGTGGCGTCGCCGTCCGAGTAGTCCATGTCGCCGCCACCCGCCACGGGCACGAAGAGGCGTGCCTCGGTGTCGAGGACATAGGCGGTGGGCGGAGAATCGCGAGTGGATCGGCGGTGCAAGGTGGTTGGTCGCCCGTGACGTGTGGCCTAGAATACTATTTCCCCACACTGCCACGTCGATGACCATTCGCGCACGCGCACCCCTTCGCCTCGGCCTGGCCGGCGGGGGCACGGACGTCTCGCCCTACGCGGATACGTACGGCGGGTATGTGCTCAACGCCACGATCGATCGCTATGCGTACGCCGTCATCAAGCCCCTCGAGGCGCCCGTGGTCCGACTGATCGCCACCGATCAGCAGTCTCGGGCCGAGTCAGGGCTGTCGGAATCGCCGGTGCTGGACGGAACACTGCCCCTGCACAAGGCGGTGTATGCGCACATGATCGGGCAGCATCACGCGGAGCGCCCGATCGCCCTCGAGTTGAGCACCTTCTGCGACGCGCCCGTCGGCTCCGGCCTGGGCTCGTCGTCCACCCTCGTCGTGGCGATGATCCGGGCCTTCGCCGAATTGCTGAACCTGCCGCTCGACGACTACGCCATTGCGCGGCTGGCACACCGGATCGAGCGCGTGGAGTGCGGTTTCCAGGGCGGGCGCCAGGATCAGTACTCGGCGACCTTCGGCGGCTTCAACTTCATGGAGTTCTACGCGGACGACCGCGCGGTGATCAACCCGCTGCGCATCAAGGAGTGGGTGGTCTGCGAGCTGGAGGCGTCGCTGGTGTTGTTCTACACGGGTGTCTCACGAGAGTCGGCACGCATCATCGCGGACCAGAGCGACAACGTCCAGGCGGGGTCGCCGCAGGCCATCGAGGCCATGCACGGCATGAAGCGCGAGGCCCTGATGATGAAGGAGTGCCTCCTGCGCGGCGACCTGAACGGCCTGGTCGAGTCGATGCGCCAGGGGTGGGAGAACAAGAAGCGCTCGGCGAGGACCGTCTCGAACCCGCACATCGACGAGATCTACGGGGCGGCCCTGGAGGCGGGCGCGCTGGCAGGCAAGGTATCGGGCGCGGGTGGCGGCGGCTTCATGCTGTTCTTCGTGCCGACCGAGCGCCGCATGGACGTGATTCGTGCCCTGCAGCGATTCGAGGGTCAGGTGAGCAATTGCCACTTCACCCATCACGGCACACAGGTGTGGAGAGTGTGATGCGGGACTACATCAGGGCGCAGATCGCGGAGTCGCAGGGGATGGTCTCTGCGCTGTTGGCGGACCAGCCGCTGCTCCAGGCGGTCGAGGCGGCCGCTCAGGCCTGCGCGACCTGCCTGGGGGGTGGGGGGAAGATCCTGTTCGCGGGTAATGGAGGCAGCGCCGCGGAGGCACAACACTTTGCAGCGGAGCTCGTCAGCCGGTTCGCGTTCGATCGCGACGCACTGCCCGCGCAGGCCTTGTCCACCGACACGTCCATCCTGACCGCCATCGGCAACGACTACGGATACGAGCAGCTCTTTGCCCGCCAGCTGCGCGCGCACGGCCGGAAGGATGACGTCTTCATCGGCCTCTCGACGTCGGGAACCTCCCCGAACGTCCTGCGCGCCTTCGAGGAGGCCCGCGGGCGTGGCCTGGTATGCATCGGGTTCACCGGCAACCGTGGCGGCCCGATGCGCAAGCTCTGCGACCACCTCCTCGAAGTGCCGTCAGCTGATACGCCTCGAATCCAGGAGGGCCACCTGGTACTGGGGCACATCCTCTGCGGCCTGGTCGAGCGCGCGCTCTTTGGCGTGCCGCCGACCTGACTACTGGACGGGGTTGGGGAGGTTCCGGAACACGAAATGCGGCCAGATCTGCTCGGAGTTCAACCCGTCTCGACGGATCAGCACATTCTCGACGACCTCCGTGGCCCCCAGGCAGCTTGACACGGTCGCATCGTCCAGCACGATGTAGCCGCCAGGCACCATGTGCGGCCTGACCACCTCGTACGAGTACTCGACCGCAGACGCGATGTCGCAGTCGATGTGCGCGAGGCGCACGCGGCCCGCCTGCCTCATCACCTCATCGCTGGTGTGCTGGAACAGTCCCCGCACCAGAACGAGGTTGTCGAGTCTCAACGAGGCCACATACGTCTGCAACTCGTCGAACATCACGTCGGAGAAGTCCCCGGCGTTGTGGGCGTCGACCGTCTTGTCGGTGGGCGGCATGCCCTGGAACGTATCGAGCGCGAACACCTTCACACCCGGGTGCAACTGCTGGCAGACGTACGCCATGAAGATGGCGTTGCCGCCCTTGTACGAGCCGAACTCGACGATGTGGCCGAACGGAAGGCGGTCGAGGAAGAACCGCAGCAGCAGGAACAGGTTCATCCTGTTCTCGTCGGCGACGATCGTGCGGCCACTGGCCACGGCGAGGGCGTCCCGGTAGAGCGGATCGGCCGAGACCCGCTCCTTCAATGGCCCGTATTGCAGGCCCCATCCCCGCTGAGTGCCCTCGTACACGTTCCGGCCCCGCCTGAGCCCCCGGGCCATATCCCTGATTTCCGGCAAGTACGATTCCATCGGTCTCCTGCGTGGGTGCGGCCGTTCCTATGTTACGCCGGACGCAGCCGAGCGGCCGCCGCAACCGCACCAGGCTGGTCGAGCGCGCGCCCTTCGACTCGCGGTAGCGCGCGGCCGCTATAGACTATCGACGTGCCGACGCGTGTCCTGGTGACCGGCGGGGCCGGCTTCGTCGGTTCCTCCCTGGCGACCTATCTGGCGCAGTCTCAATCGGAGCTGTCCGTCACGGCTCTCGACAACCTTCACCGGCGTGGGAGCGAGTTGACGCTCCCGCGACTGGCTCGCGCCGGCGTGACCTTCGTGCACGGCGACATCCGGCTCCGTGAGGACGTCGAAAGCGCGGGGCCGTTCGACCTGATGATCGAGTGCTCGGCCGAGCCGTCAGTGCATGCCGGGTACGGGGGCGATCCCTCCTACCTTCTGGGTGCCAACCTCGCCGGAACGATGACCTGCCTCGAGGCCGCGCGGCGCGAGGGAGCCGGCCTGCTGTTCCTGTCCACCAGCCGCGTCTATCCGATCGATCCGTTGCGGCAGCTGCCGCTCGTGGCCGGCGACACCCGGCTGCGCCTCCCCCAGGGTGCCGCCGGCGTGGGATGGTCCGAGGAGGGCATCTCCGCCGATTTCCCGCTGACGGGGCACCGCTCGCTCTACGGCGCCACGAAGCTGGCCTCGGAGCTGCTGATCGACGAGTATCGCCACATGTACGGCATGCCCGTGGTGGTGAACCGCTGCGGGGTGATCGCCGGTCCCTGGCAGATGGGCAAGGTGGACCAGGGGTTCGTCAGCCTGTGGGCGGCGAGGCACCTGTGGGGCTCCCGCCTCTCGTACACGGGCTTCGGCGGGACGGGGCTGCAGGTGCGCGACCTGCTCCACGTCGACGATCTGTGCGAGCTGGTGGCGCGCCAGATCGATCGGCTGGTGGAATGGTCCGGGGCCGTCCTTAACGTCGGCGGCGGCGCGGCCAGCAGCGTGTCGTTGAAGGAGCTGACGGCCATGTGCGAGCAGCGCTCGGGCCGCCGGCTCGAGCTCGCGCAGGTGGCCGAGACCGCCCCGGCCGACATCCCGTACTACGTCAGCGACAACGCGCAGGTCGCGACCTTGTGCGGATGGTCGCCACGACGTTCGGTTGCGACACTGCTCGACGACGTGTTCGCCTGGCTGGGCTCTGATGAGGAGCACCTCCGCCCGCTGCTGGCCTAGGGCGGCAGCTCGAGAGAGACACGATGTCGGTGGCGATTGTGACCGGGGCGTCGGGGCTGATCGGATCGGAGGCCGTGCGCTTCCTGGCGGCCCAGGGCCTGCGCGTGGTGGGCATCGACAACAACCTGCGCGCCTACTTCTTCGGCACCGACGGCAGCACCGACTGGAACCGTCAGCGGCTCGAACAGGATCTGCCCGGCTACGAACACGTCGCCGCCGACATCCGCGACGCCGAGGCCATGGGCAGCCTGTTCCGACGATTCGGCCGCGACATCAGCCTCGTCGTTCATGCCGCCGCGCAGCCGTCCCACGACTGGGCCGCCCGCGAGCCGCTCACCGACTTCAGCGTCAACGCCACGGGCACGCTCGTGCTGCTCGAGTGCGCCCGCGCGCGCTGCCCCGAGGCCGTCTTCATCTTCGCGAGCACCAACAAGGTGTACGGCGACACGCCCAACCGCCTGCCCCTGGTCGAGCAGGAGACGCGGTGGGAGGTGGAGGCCGCCCACCCGTTCGCCGCGCACGGCATCGACGAGTCGATGAGCATCGACCGGACGATGCACAGCGTGTTCGGCGCGTCGAAGGTGGCGGCCGATGTGATGGTCCAGGAGTACGGCCGCTACTTCGGCATGCGCACCGCGTGCTTTCGTGGCGGGTGCCTCACGGGCCCGGCGCACTCGGGCGCCGAGCTCCACGGGTTCCTGGCCTACCTCGTGAAGTGCGGCGTCACGGGCCGTCGCTACACCGTGTACGGCTACAAGGGGAAGCAGGTCCGCGACAATATCCACTCGCACGACCTGGTCAGCGCTTTCTGGCGCTTCTTCGAAGCCCCGCGGGTGGGCGAGGTCTACAACATCGGCGGCGGCCGCTACGCGAACTGCTCGATGCTCGAGGCCATCGCCCTCGTGCAGGAGATGACCGGCCGCCCCCTCGACTGGGCGTATTCCGACACGAACCGCGCCGGCGACCACATCTGGTGGGTGAGCGACATCCGCCGTTTCATGGAACACTATCCCGGCTGGACCATCCAGTACGACCTGCAGCGGACCTTGCGAGAGATGGTGGATGCGCAAATGACCCGGGGCGAGGCCTGACCCATGCCGCTCGAGGTGCGCACGCTGGCCGAGTGGGAGGCCCACGGCGTCAAGGACCTGCTCTCGGTGGTCATTCCCGCCCACAACGAGGAAGGGCGCATCGAGGCGACCGTCCGCGCGTTTGCCGAGGCCCTGCGCGCGGCGTCCATCCCCTTCGAAATCCTGGTGGTGAACGACAACAGCCGTGACGGCACGGAGAGCATCCTGCAGCGCTTGAAGCACCAGCTCCCCGAGGTCCGCTACATCAACAACCCGCCGCCCAACGGCTTTGGCTTCGCCGTCCGCGCCGGGCTGGCGGCCTTTGCCGGCGACGCGGTGGCCATTGTCATGGCCGACCAGTCGGATCTGCCGGAAGACCTGGTCCGGTTCTACCGGAAGCTGCAGGAAGGCTACGACTGCGTGTTCGGCACCCGGTTCACGCGGGAAAGCCGCGTGGTGGACTACCCGTGGCCCAAGCGAATCCTCAACCGGCTCGGGAACACCTTTATCCAGACGCTGTTCCTGCTGCGGTACAACGACGTGACCAACGCGTTCAAGTTGTACCGTCGATCGGTCATCGCCGGTGTCCAGCCCCTGCTGGCGTACCACTTCAACCTGACGGTAGAGTTGCCGCTGAAGGCCATCGTGCGGGGCTACCGGTACGCGGTGGTGCCGAACAGCTGGCTGAACCGCACCGAAGGGGTCTCGAAGTTCAGGGTCCGCGAGATGGGGTCCCGCTACCTCTTCATCATTCTCTACTGCTACCTCGAGAAACTGCTCTCGCAGCGCGACTACGCGCGCCGCAGCGACCTGAAGGAATCACAGCTGCAGGTGTGGTCGAAGTGAGCGGCCTCACTCGAACCTGAGCGCGGCCAGCCAGGTTCAGTCCCGGCTCCCGGGCGACACGTCACCCTCCGCCTCGATCGGCAGTCCTGGCAGCCGGTACACACGCACGCGGAAGCGCTGCCAGTTCGCCGCGTCGTCTGCGCCCGAGCCCAGCGTGAGCTTGGTGTTCCAGCGCTTGCCCATGCCGCGGACCCACCCGGCCAGGTCGGGGGGGCCCAGCAACCGCGGCTGGAGGAGGAACCCGTCCGCGGCGATGGCGGGAACCACGCGGGTGTGCACCGTGTTGCTCCCGTCGTCCACGAGCGTCATGAACAGGGCGCTCGGTGCGAGGACCAGGCTGCGCAGGCGCGCCCGCAGTGAGGGCTGGGCCTCGATGGTGATCCACTGCGCGGCGGTGCGGCCGGCCGGCAAATCGAGTGTCGCTCCGGGCGCGATCTCGGTGTCCAGCAGCAGATCGCCCGCCAGGCGTTCGGGGGGTGGCTGGACATCGCGCCGTTTCAGCAGGACCCCTCGTGCCTCTTCATAGACGAGCTCGTAGCGGAGAGGCATGTCCACCAGCAACGGCGCATCGTCCTGGGCGGGGTAGCGACCGTCGACGGTCTCGAGGCTGGCCACCAGGAACGCGGGCGCCCGATCGGTGGCCAGGAACGCACGGTTGCGCTCGGCCAGGAATGGCGTGTACGCCGAGTAGCTTTGAATGACCGGCCGCGTGCGATGCTCGAACCCGTTCAGGTGGAGCAGCCCCTGCGAATAGCCAATCAGATCGACGTGGCTGTCACCGATGGCGCGGCGCACCTCATCGGGCAGGCGGGCCGCGGAGGCCGCCGCGTCGAACCGATGTCTGAAATCACGGTCGAACGCTGGGAGGTCCGCGAGCCGTCGTGCAGAGAGCCGGACACGCGCCAGCGCGTCGCCGGGGCGTGAAGCCACCACGCCGGGAAAGGCCAGCTCGAAGGCCACCAGGCTGGCCACCATGGGGGCCAGGCTGGCGAATCGGGTCCACCTGCTGGCGCCGGCAATGACGGGCAGCAGCACCGACATCAGCAACGCGGTGAGGAAGAAGTACATCACGTGGCCGTCGGCCCGCGTGTACCCGTGCTTCCAGGCCACGAGCAGCGGCGCCACGGCCATGCCCGCGATGACCAGCCGGTCGCGGTTGGACGCGGCCATCCAGAGCGCCGGGAGCAGCCACACTGCGTAAGCCGCCAGGACCAGGACGCCGGCCGCGAGGAATCGCGGTGTTGGCGCGAGGCTCATGGCAGACGCGTAACCCGCGGCGATGTCGAGGCTGAGCCTGATCCACAGGGCGAAGTCGCCGAGCTGTTGCCCGGCGCCAATCCACCAGAGCCCTGTTGAAGCCCCCAGCGCTGCCATCAGTGTGGCCGCACGCTTCGGACGTCGGTCCGCGACGAGGCATCCCGCGCCGACGGCCGCCACGACGCCGATCAGGCCGAGCAACGTGAACTTGACGAGGGCGAGCCCACCCAGGGCCGTGATGCCGAGGGTCGTGCGAAGGGGCCGATCGCCCGGCAGCAGCCAGGCCGCGCCGATCGCGGGAATGACGGCCACCGCCACCGGATCGAACATGTTGTGGCTGAACAGCGCCAGCGCCGCCACCCACGCCACGCGCCGGAGCGGCGAGAGTGGCCAGGCCACCGCGACCAGCAGCGCGCTGATGCCCAGCCGACCCACCGCCTCGAACCAGAGCTTCGCGTCGAGGGCGCCCGGCAGGTAGAACACGCTGAACAGGAACCCCCAAGGGCCCCAGGTGAAGACCAGGTCGTGGCCAAACCGGCGCCCCTGGATCCAGGCGTCGACCAGCACCTGCTGCCAGCTCGGATCCAGATCCGGCCGGGCGGGCTCGGGCCAGCCGATGGTGGCCAGCCAGACGATACTGACGGCAGCGATGAACGCGACGGCGCCCGGCCAGGCCCACGATCGGGAGGCGTGAGCTTCGTGGGGCGGGGCTGGCTTCACGCCGAAATTCTAGCAGCCGCGTCGCGTGCGCTATCATTCCCTCTCAATCCATGCGTGCGTGTGTCACCGGCGGCGCCGGGTTCATCGGGAGCTCGCTCGTGGACCGCCTGCTGGCCGACGGCCACGAGGTGGTCGCCTTCGACAACTTCGTCACGGGCCAGCGCGCCTTCCTGGCGGGGGCCCTCCAGCGCCCGCGTTTCACGCTCGTCGAGGGCGACACGCTGGACCAAGCCGCGTTGACGCGTGCGATGGCCGGATGCGATGTCGTGTTCCACCTCGCCGCCAATGCCGATGTGCGCTTCGGCACCGAGCACCCGCGCAAGGACCTCGAGCAGAACACCATCGCGACGTTCAACGTGCTCGAGGCGATGCGCGCGAACCTCATCAAACGCATCGCCTTCTCGTCCACGGGGTCGGTGTACGGCGAGGCACACGTGTTCCCCACGCCAGAGGACGCGCCCTTTCCCGTGCAGACCTCGCTCTACGGCGCTTCGAAGCTGGCGGGCGAAGGCCTCATCGCCGCCTACGGCGCGGGCTTCGGCTTCGAGGGCTGCATCTTCCGGTTCGTGTCCATCCTGGGCGAGCGCTACACGCACGGGCACGTGTTCGACTTCTACAAGAGCCTGCGAGCCGACCCGACGCGGCTGCGCGTGCTGGGGAACGGCAGGCAACGCAAGTCGTACCTCTACATCGGCGACTGTCTCGACGCGATGCTGCTGGCCATGGCGAAGACGCGCCGGACCATCGAGGTCTACAACCTGGGCACCAGCGAGTACTGCGAGGTGAACCACTCCATCGGGTGGATCACCGAGCGGCTGGGCATCAGCCCGGTGCTCGACTACACCGGCGGCGATCGCGGGTGGATTGGCGACAACCCGTTCATCTTCCTCGACACCACGAAGATTCGCGAGCTCGGCTGGGTGCCGACGCTCACCATCCGCGAGGGCATCATGCGCACGCTCGAGTACCTGCAGCAGAACCCGGCCCTGCTCGAGGCGCGCGCATGAACGTCGCCGTCCTCGGATTGTGGCACCTGGGCTCGGTTACCTCCGCCTGCGCGGCCTCGGCGGGGCATACCGTGGTTGGCTGGGACCCGGATGCCGACGCGGTAAGCGGGCTGGCCGAGGCTCGTCCCCCCGTCGCCGAGCCGGGTCTGCCGGAGCTGCTGGCCGAGGGCATCGCGGCGTGGCGCCTGCGTTTCACGACCAGCCTTCGCGAGGCCGTGGCCGACGCGGACATCGTCTGGGTGGCCTTCGACACGCCCGTGGACGACGAGGATCGGGCCGACGTGGACTTCGTGGTCACCCACGTGACGGCTGCATTTCCGCACCTGAAGGACGGCGCCATGGTCCTCAGCTCGTCGCAACTGCCGGTGGGCAGTGTCACGCGGCTCGAGCGCGCCTGGGCGGCCGTGTCCGGCGCGCGGCGCGTCTCGTTTGCATGCTCGCCAGAAAATCTCAGGCTCGGCAGGGCCATCGAGGCGTTCACGAAGCCGGACCGCGCCATCGTCGGGGTGCGCGATGACGGCGATCGCACGCGGCTGCTGGCGCTGTTCGCGCCCTTCACCGACCGGATCGAGTGGATGTCGGTGGAGTCGGCCGAGATGACCAAGCACGCCATCAACGCGTTCCTCGCGACGTCGGTCACCTTCATCAACGAGATTGCCGCGCTCTGCGAGCAGTCGGGCGCCGATGCGAAGGAAGTGGAGCGAGGGCTGAAGTCCGAGAAGCGCATCGGGCCCCATGCGTACCTCGGTCCGGGCGCGGCGTTTGCCGGCGGCACGCTCGCGCGCGACGTCGTCTTCCTGAAAGCGCTCGGGCAGGCGGTGGGGCGTCACACGCCGCTGATGGACGGCGTCGAATCGTCCAACCGCGAGCACCGCGGCTGGGCGCGGCGACGACTCGAATCACTCCTGGGATCGCTCGAGAGCCGGACGGTCGCGGTGTGGGGGCTGACCTACAAGCCGGGCACCGACACGCTGCGTCGCTCGACGGCAGTGGAGCTGTGTCGCTGGCTGCTGCAGCAGGGCGCGCGCGTGCGCGTGCACGATCCAGCCGTGAAGGCGCTGCCGGACGACCTGTCGGGCGTGACCCGATTGTTCACGCCCGAGGAAGCCGCGGCCGGCGCCGACGCCCTGGTCGTGGCCACCGAGTGGCCCGCCTATCGCCAGGTGAACCTCGATCAGCTGGCGACGACGATGGTCGGACGAGTGGTCGTGGACGCCAACCGGTTCCTCGGTGCCACTGTCGGTGCCGACGAACGGTTTGCGATGGTCTCCGTCGGCGTCGGTTCCCGAGGGTCGACGACCCGCCCGGTTCCCGATACCCGCAGCCCCTCCCGACATTGACGATGCCGTTCTCCCTGTCGCACCGCTCCGCGCTCATCACCGGCGCCAGCCAGGGCCTGGGGCTCGCCATTGCCCGCGCCTACGTGGCGACGGGCGCCAGCGTCATGCTGTGTGCGCGCGACGGATCCCTGCTGATGCAGGCGCGCGACGAGGTGGCCACGCTGGCCGGCCCATCGCAGCGCGTGGAAGCGATGCGCGCCGACGTGTCGGTGATGGGTGACGTCGAGGCGCTGGTGTCGGCCGCCATCGAGAAACTGGGCGGGCTGCACGTCCTGGTGAACAACGCCGGCGTCTACGGCCCGATGGGGTCGCTCGACGAGATCGACTGGGCCGAGTGGCTGCGCGCGATGGACGTGAACATCAACGGATCGGTGCTGCCCATGCGTGAAGTGCTCCCCCACTTCAAGCAGCAGCGCTACGGGAAGATCGTGCAGCTCTCGGGCGGCGGCGCCACCAACCCGCTCCCGCGTATCACGGCGTACGCGGCGTCGAAGGCGGCCATCGTGCGCCTGGCCGAGAGCGTGGCGCTGGACGTGAAGGAGTACGGCATCGACGTGAACAGCATCGCGCCCGGGGCGCTCAACACGCGCATGATGGACCAGCTGCTGGCGGCGGGCGCCGGGGCGGTGGGCGAGGGCTTCTACGAGCGCATGAAGAAGCTGGCCGAGGGCGGCACGACACCGCTGGAGGTGGGCGCCGCGCTGGCCGTCTACCTCGGCTCGGCGGAGAGCGACGGCATCACGGGCAAGCTGATCTCCGCGCCGTGGGATCCCTGGGACACGTTCCAGCAGCACCGGGACGATCTCGACGCCACCGACGTCTACACCCTGCGCCGCATCGTCCCGAAGGACCGCGGCAGGACGTGGGGAGAACGATGAGCCCGGGCGTGGCCATCGTGGGGTGCGGCCTCATTGGCCGGAAGCGCGCGGTGGCGTTGCCCGGTGGCCGGCTCGTGGCGTGCGCGGACCTGGTGCTGGAGCGAGCCGAGGCACTCGCGCGTGACTTCGCACCTGGCACCGGGGCTGCAGGCCCGGCGACACCCGCACCGGTCGCCGTGCCGCGTTGGCAGGAGGCCGTCACGCGCCCGGACGTGGACATCGTCATCGTGGCCACCACCAACGAGTCGCTGGCCGAGGTCACCCGGGCGGCGCTCGACGCGGGCAAGCACGTGCTGGTGGAGAAGCCGGCCGCGCGCACGGTGGCGGAGCTGGAGCCGCTCGTCGCCACCGCGCGGGACCGTGGCCTGCGCGTCCGTGTGGGCTTCAACCACCGGTACCACCCGGCGCTGCAGAAGGCGCACGAGATCGTCGCCAGCGGCCAGTTGGGGCCGTTGATGTTCGTCCGTGGGCGCTATGGCCACGGCGGTCGCGTGGGGTACGACAAGGAGTGGCGCGCGGATCCCGCGCGCTCGGGTGGCGGCGAGCTCATCGACCAGGGCGTGCACCTCATCGACCTGTCGGCATGGTTCCTCGGCCCGTTCACGTCGATGGCAGGCTTTGCCGCCACCTACTTCTGGGACATGCCCGTGGACGACAACGCCTTCCTCACCCTCCGCACCGAGGGCGGGCAGTGCGCGTTCCTCCACGTCAGCTGCAGCGAGTGGAAGAACCTGTTCTCGCTCGAGATCTACGGGCGCACGGGGAAGCTGGATCTCTTCGGGCTGGGTGGCAGCTACGGCGTGGAGCGCATCACCTGGTACAGGATGCTCCCCGAGATGGGCCCGCCCGAGACGACGAGCTGGGAATATCCGCGCGGCGACCGGTCGTGGGCGCTGGAGTTCGCCGAGTTCGTCGAGGACCTCCGCCAGGGCCGCGAGCCCAACCCGGGCCTGGCCGAGGCGAAGCACGCGCTCGAGGTGGTCGAGGCGATCTACAGGCAGAGCGGGTATTCCGACGCCCGACTCCCGGCTCCCGACTCCCGACGATGATCATCACCCGCAGCCCGCTTCGCATCACCCTCGGTGGCGGCGGCACCGACCTGCCGTCCTATTACGAGCGGCACGGCGGCTTCCTCGTGGCCGCGGCCATCGACAGGTACGTCTACGTCACGGTGATGCGGCCGTTCGTGCCGGGCATCTTCCTGAAGTACTCGCAGCTCGAGCACGTGGATCGAATCGACGATGTGCAGCACCGCATCATCCGCGAGGCGCTGCGCCAGCTCGATTTCAGGACGCCACAGGTGGAGATCACGACGCTGGCCGATATCCCGGCGGGGACGGGCCTCGGTTCGTCGGGGAGCTTCACGACGGCGCTGCTGAAGGCGCTGTACGCGCACCGGAAACGCCTGCTGCACCCGAGCGAGCTGGCCGAGCTGGCCTGCGACATCGAGATCAAACGCCTGGGTGAAGCGGTGGGCAAGCAGGACCAGTACATCGCCGCCTACGGTGGCGTGACCTGCTTCACGTTCCATCCCGACGGCACCGTGGAAGCCGAGCCGCTCCAGATGCCGATGGACGCGCTGTTCAACCTGGAGGACAACCTGCTGTTGTTCTTCACCGGCTTCTCGCGCAGCGCGGGCAGCATCCTCGCCGACCAGAAGGCCCGCAGTGAACAGGGCGACGCCGGGATGCTGAAGAACCTGCACGAGGTGAAGGTGCTGGGCCTGCGCGCGCGCGACACGCTGATGAAGGGTGACACCGCGGGTTTCGGGGCGCTGATGCACGATCAGTGGGAGCAGAAGAAGCGCCGGTCTGGCGGCATGAGCAACCCGCAGATCGACGAGTGGTACGAGCTGGCGTTGAAGAATGGCGCCATCGGCGGCAAGCTCGTAGGCGCGGGGGGCGGGGGGTTCCTGCTGTTCTACTCGGAGGATCATCGCCGCATGCGGGCGGCGATGGCGAAGGCCGGTCTCGAAGAAGTGCGGTTCCGCTTCGACTTCGAGGGCACGAAGGTCCTGCTGGCGTGAGCCTTCCCGTTGCCATCCTCGCCGGCGGGCTGGCCACCCGGCTCCGGCCCCTCACCGAGACCATCCCGAAGGCGCTCGTCGAGGTGGCCGGACGGCCCTTCGCGGTGCACCAGGTGGAGTTGTTGCGCCAGCAGGGCCTCACCGACGTCGTCTGGCTGGTGGGCTACAGGGCGGACCAGTTGGAATCGGCGCTCGGCGACGGCGGCCGGTGGGGCATGCGCTTCGCCTATGTGCACGACGGCCCCGTGCTGCTCGGGACCGGCGGCGCGATTCGTCGCGCCCTGCCGCGCCTGGGCGACGCGTTCTTCGTGATGTACGGCGACTCGTATCTCGAGTGCGATTTCGGCGCGGTGGAGCGCGCCTTCCGGCAGAGCGGGCGGTCGGGCCTGATGACGGTCTACCGCAACGAGGGCCTCTTCGACACCAGCAACGTGGAGTTCGTCGACGGCCGGATCGTCCGCTACGACAAGAAGGCCCGCACGCCAGAGATGCACCATATCGACTGGGGCCTGGGCGTGCTAAAGGCCGGCGCGTTCGAGCGGTATCCAGCGGACCAGCCGCTGGACCTGGCGCGCGTCTACCAGGACCTGCTGGCGGCGGGCGACCTGGCGGCCTTCGAGGTGCAACAGCGTTTCTACGAGATAGGATCCCCCGAAGGACTGGCGGAGACCGACGCCTACCTGCGCGGGCGTGCCGGTTGACATGCGAGCGCCAACGACAGGAAGTCGATCGTGCTTCGAACCTGTGTGCGTTGAACCTGAGTGGAACCCAACGTGACCTATACCGAACAGCACTTGGCGGAAGCGGCGCAGGTGCTCCAGTCCCTGGACCGCGCGGCCATCGAGCGCGTCGTGGACGTGCTGGCCGACGTCCGCGCCCGCGGGGGGCGGCTCTTCTTCCTCGGCGTCGGCGGCAGCGCCGGCAACTGCGGGCACGCGGTGAACGACTTCCGCAAGCTGGCGGGCTTCGAGGCCTACGCGCCCACCGACAACGTGTCGGAGCTGACCGCGCGGACCAACGATGAGGGGTGGGAGACCGTATTCGTCGAGTGGCTGAAGGGCAGCCGCCTCAAAAAAGACGATGGCCTGTTCGTCTTCTCGGTCGGGGGCGGCAGCCTCGAGAAGAACATCAGCCCGAACCTGGTGCGCGCCCTGCAGTTCGCAAAGGCGACCGGCGCCGCCATCGTGGGTGTGGTCGGACGCGACGGAGGCTACACCGCGACAGTCGCCGACGCCTGCGTCATCGTTCCCACCGTGAACCCCGACACCGTGACGCCGCACAGCGAGGCCTTCCAGGCGGTGGTGTGGCATCTGCTGGTCTCACACCCGACGCTCAAGGCGAATGCGACGAAGTGGGAATCGGCGCGATAGACATGTTGAAACGAGCGGTGTTTCTCGATCGCGACGGGGTGATCAACCGGGCGACCGTGCGGGACGGAATGCCCCGCCCGCCAGCCTCGGCGGAGGACATGGAGATCCTGCCCGGCGTGCCCGCGGCGCTCGAGCGGCTGCGCGCAGCGGGCTATGCGCTCGTCGTGGTCACCAACCAGCCCGACGTCGTGCGCGGCCTGACCACGCGCGAGGTGGTCGATGCCATCCACGCGCGCATGCGCGACGAGCTCGGCCTCGACGACATCCGCGTCTGCCCGCACGTCGACGCCGACCAGTGCGCGTGCCGGAAGCCGAAACCGGGGATGTTGCTGCAGGCGCCGGTCTACGACATGGCGGCGAGCGCGATGGTGGGCGATCGCTGGCGCGACGTCGAGGCGGGCAAGGCGGCGGGCTGTGGTGTGACAATCCTCGTGGATTACGGGTACGATGAAGCGGTTCCCCACGAACCGGACGCCCGTGTCGGCTCGCTGGCCGAGGCTGCCGACTGGCTGCTGGCCCGCGAGGCCGGGAGGCCGGCTCCGACGGGGCGCCGACGCTGACGCGTACATGACACTGGCTGACCTCCGGACGAAGATCTACGCCGATGGCGCCGAGCTGCCCGGCATGCTCGCGATGTATCGCGAGCCGCACATCAAGGGGTTCACCACCAACCCCACGCTGATGCGCAAGGCGGGCATCACCGACTATCGCGCCTTCGCAAAGGAGGTGCTGGCCGCCATTCCCGACCGGCCCATCTCGTTCGAGGTGTTCTCGGACGAGTTCGACGACATGGAACGGCAGGCGCGCGAGATGGCCTCGTGGGGCGATCATGTCTACGTGAAGATCCCGGTCACGAACACCCGCCGCGAGCCCGCCTACGACCTGGTCCACCGGCTGTCGCACGCCGGGGTGAAGCTGAACGTCACCGCGCTGATGACCCTCGAACAGGTCCAGGCCGTGGTGGAGGCGCTCGAAGGCGGGGCGCCGTCGAACGTGTCGGTCTTCGCGGGACGCGTGGCCGATACCGGCCGCGACCCCGTACCGCATATGCGCGCCGCGCTCGACATCCTGAAACGGGCGCCCCGCGCCGAGCTCATCTGGGCCAGCCCGCGCGAAGTGCTGAACGTGTTCCAGGCGCACGAGATCGGCTGTCACATCATCACCGTGACCAACGACATCCTCCGGAAGCTGTCGCTGGTGGGAAAGGACCTCGGCGACTACTCGCTCGAAACCGTGCGGATGTTCTTCGACGACGCGAAGGCGGCGGGATATCGGATCTAGAAGCGGTGTTGCCGCCCCTCGGCTTTTCGCGCTATCGTGAAGGATTGCCATGGCTAAGCGCGCACTGATCACGGGTATCACCGGCCAGGACGGCTCCTACCTCGCCGAACTCCTCCTCTCGAAGGGTTACGAGGTGTTCGGCGTGGCCCGCCGGCTGAGCGCCCCCAACGAGTGGCGCATCGAGCACCTGAAGGACAAGGTCACGATCATCCAGGCCGACCTGCTGGATCAGCTCTCGTTGATCAAGGCCGTGGAGCAGTCCGACCCGCACGAGTTCTACAACCTCGCCGCGATGTCGTTCGTCCCCGCGTCGTGGGATCAGCCCATGCTGACCGGCGAGTTCAACTCGCAGGGCGTCACGCGCGCGCTCGAGGCCGTGCGGCGCGTGAACCCGAAGATCCGGTTCTATCAGGCGTCGTCCAGCGAGATGTACGGCCGCGTGCGCGAGGTGCCGCAGACCGAGCTGACGCCCTTCTACCCGCGCAGCCCTTACGGCGTCTCGAAGGTCTTCGGGCACTACATCACGGTGAACTACCGCGAGAGCTACGACCTGTTCGCGTGCGCGGGCATCCTGTTCAACCACGAGTCGCCCCGCCGCGGCCTCGAGTTCGTCACCCGCAAGGTCACCGACGGCGTCGCCCGCATCAAGCTGGGCATGGCCGATCACCTGGGGCTCGGCAACCTCGATGCGTGCCGCGACTGGGGGTTTGCCGGCGACTACGTGCGCGCCATGTGGCTGATGCTCCAGCAGGACCAGCCGGACGACTACGTGGTGGCCATGGGCGTGGCCCACTCGGTGAAGGACCTGGTGCAGGAGGCGTTCTCGCACGCCGGCCTGGACTGGGAGAAGTACCTCCGCACCGACCCGCGCTTCCTGCGCCCCGCGGAGGTGGATCACCTCATCGGCGATCCATCCAAGGCCCGCAAGGTGCTCGGCTGGGAGCCGTCGGTGGACTTCACGGGGCTGGTGCGCATGATGGTGGACGCCGACCTCGAGCGGATCGCCCGCCAGCAGGCCATCGCGGGGATGGCCGTTCCCCGGTAGGGACCGACGACCGTCGCCATCCCATGACGGTCGGCCTCGTCTTCGTCACCTGGAACGCCGAAGCCTTCATCAGCCGCGCCCTGGCCGCCGTGGCCGGGCAGACCCGCCCGCCGGACGCGGTGGTCATCGTCGACAACGCCAGCAGCGACCACACGCTCGCCGCCATCGACGAGGCGACGCGCGGCTGGGCCACGCCCGTCCACGTGATCGCCCTGCCCACGAACCTTGGTTTCGCGGCGGCCAACAACCGTGCCGTCGAGCACCTGGCCTCGTGCGATCTCATCGCCCTGCTCAATCCCGACGCGTTTCCAGAACCCGCGTGGCTCGCCACCCTGCTGGTGGCCGCCGAGGCGCACCCCGAAGCCGCGTCGTTCGCCTCACGGTTGATGCTGGATGGCCAACCCGGCCGGCTGGACGGCGTCGGTGACGTGTGCCACGTCAGCGGGCTGGTCTGGCGCCATGGCCACACCAAGCAGCTTGCCACCGTGCCGGAGGCCTCGCAGGCGCGGCCGGTGTTCTCGGCGTGCGCCGCCGCCGCCCTCTATCGCCGGGACGACTGGACGCGCGCGGGCGGGTTCGACGAGCGCTTCTTCTGTTATGCCGAAGACGTGGACCTGGGCTTCCGCCTGCAACTGGCGGGACGTGGATGCTGGTACGTACCCGACGCGGTGGTGCACCACGTGGGATCGGCCAGCGCCGGCGTCGGGAGCGCGTTTGCGGTGTACCACGGCCACCGCAATCTCGAGTGGATGTTCCTGAAGAACATGCCGGCGGGGCTCCTCTGGCGCTACCTGCCGCTGCACGTGGCGGCCTCGGTGGCGGGGATGGCGGTGTTCGTCGGTCGCGGGCGCGCCAGCAGCTACCTGAAGGCGAAGTGGGACGCGCTGACCAGGGCAGGGGAGTTCTGGCAGGCCCGTCGCACGGTGCAGGGCTCGCGTGTGGCCTCGACGGCCGCGATCTCGGCGCTGCTGAACCGCGACTCGCTCGCCAGCCGCTTTCGTGAGCGCATCCCGTAGCGTTTCACGTCCGCTTTCCGCCTTCTGCCTTTTGCCTTCCGCCTTCTCACTTCCAGGAGGGCGGCAGGTTCTTCATCACCTCGATGTTCTCGAAGCGGCTGCTGGCGCGCGGGCCGGCGATCTTCGCCCATTGCGCCATGCGCGACAGGCCGTCCTCGAGCGACACCGGGGCGCCGAGCCCGAACACCTGCGTCACCTTGTCGTGCGTGGCGTAGGCGTGCACCACTTCCTTGCGGGCCTCGAGATGGCGCACGGGCGCATCGGGCACGCCCATGGCCGCGGCGGTGGCCTTTGCCAGGTAGTTGACGCTGTACGGCACGTCGGCGCCGACGTTGAACACCTGGTTCAGTGCCTTCGGCGTCTCGATGGCCCGGGCGATGACCGGGGCGACGTCGCCAACGTAAGAGAACGCGCGGGTCTGCTCGCCGTCGCCGAAGATGGTCATTGGCTCGCCCTTCATGATCTGGTTCATGAAGATGCCGATGACGTTGCGATAGCGATCGCCGATGTTCTGGTGCTCGCCGTACACGTTGTGGGGGCGGAAGATCACGTAGTCCAGCCCCCACATATGATGCGCGGCCTTCAGGTCGAGCTCGACGGCGTACTTCGCGATGCCGTAGCTGTCCTCGGGCATCGGCGTGGTGCCCTCGGTCATCGGCGACTGGCCCGCGCCATAGGCCGCGATGGACGAGGTGAACACGAACGTCCGGGCCTCGAAGTTCACGGCCGCGTTGACGAGGTTCATCGACCCGATGACGTTGTTCGTGTAGTTGAAGCGGCGGATGAAGTGGCTCAGCCCCTCGGCCGCGTACGCCGCCAGGTGGAACACGTGCTCGAACCGGTGCGACGCGAACAGCCCGTCCACCAGCCCGACATCGGTGACGCTGCCTTCCACGAACTCGGCCCCGGCCGGCACGTAGTCGCGGGCGCCGCCGCTCAGGTCGTCCAGCACCACCACGGTGTGGCCGCGCCGGACGAGCGCCGCCGCCACGTGCGACCCGATGAACCCGGCTCCCCCGGTGACTAAGCAGGTGGACAAGACACGACTCCAGCGAAAGGGAAGAGGGAAAGGTGAACAGCTCGGATAAGAGCCGTGTCAGGGTACCACGGGCGTCACGAGGCCGAGTCGCGCAGGTCGACGGCCGGGGGCAGGGCGCCGAGGACGGCTGACAGCGTGTCCACCAGCGCTCTCCTGAGCCCGATGTGAAGGTCCAGCCGCGGTGACGGGACAGCGCTGCGCCAGTGCCCGCCGAAGCGCTCGACAATCTCGGCGTCGCTGCGCTGTCGTCGCGCCTGCAGCCACGCGCGCCGCGCGCCCAGGTCCGGCAGCATGTCGAGAAAGTCCTGGATGCCCAGCAGGGCGGCGACCGAGGCCGTCGGCACCGTCTCGGGCTGGGCGTGGGCAACCGAATCGGGCGAGGCGCGTTCGATGAGGAACCGGTCGCGGGCCGGCGGCGCCTCCCAGCCCCGCAGCACATCGCGCACGGCGGACGCCGTGGCACCGGCCAGTCCGCCGGGACCGACCTGCTTCAGGTTTGCCGCGATGCCCTTGCTGCGCTGTGCGCCCCGACGGCTGAGCGCGTGGAGCAGCCGTATCTTCACGATGCCCGGCCGCAGCCGGGCGCCGAGGTGATGCAGGGTATCGGGCGCCGGCTGCCCCTCGGTCGCGCGGCTGAACGGGGTGCCGAGCGCGATGCGATCCAGCGAGAGCAACAGCGCCGCTGGCAGCGCCTGCTGCAGCGTCGGCTCCTCGAGCAGCGCGTAGATCATCCGCAGGGCGTTCCGCTCGAACGCGCGGAGCCGCGCCGGGCTCTCGGCCCCCGAGGTGCCGTGATGCCTGTGATAGACGATGGCATCCGGGGCGAACCACACCTCGTGGCCCAGCAGCCAGAGCCGCCAGCCGAATTCCACGTCCTCGTAGTAGGCGAAGGTCGGCTCGTCCCACCCGCCCGAGGCCTCGAACGCATCCCGTCGGAAGAGCACGGCGGCGCCACAACCGAAGAGCAGCGGCTGCTCGCGGGTCGGGAAGGTGGCGGCCTCCGCATCCCAGCCGAGCGGATACCCGCGGCCTTCGAAGTTGGCGAGGCCGCCGGCGAAGTCGATGCGCCCGCCGGCCCAGTCGAGGATCTTCGCCCCGACCGACGCCGCACCGCGCCTGGTGGCCGTGTCCACCAGACGCGAGACGCACGCCCGGTCGACCCGCGTGTCGTCATTCAGGAACAGCAGCCACTCGCCTCGCGCCACACGGGCGCCGGCGTTGTTGCCGGCGGAGAAGCCCAGGTTGGCGCCCGTCCGGACGACGCGCGCGGCCGGAGCGTGCCGGAGCGCCACGGCCGTCGGATCCTTGGCCGAGCCGTTGTCCACGACGATGACGTCGAGACGGTCGGCGGGCCAGTCCTGCTGGCGGAGGGAGTCGAGGCAGTCGGGGAGGTGCTTCGCACCGCTCGCGGTGAGCACGATCACGGAGACGACGCCGGGATGGGCGCCGAGCGCCGGGGCGTCGCTCGACCGGTCGCGGGACAGGTCAGCCCCGGCACTGCTTGCGACGGTCACGCGCGCAGGCACGCTCAGGCCGAAGAGCTCGGCAATCCTGAAGTCGCGCACCAGTGCCTCGGCGGTGTCGCGGTAACGGTCGCCCAGGTCGTGCAGCCGCAGCGGCTCTGGCATCAGGGCCAGCACCTCGGCGTCCGGCACCCGGCGGCGTGACTGGATGAATGCCCGCTGGTCGCGGAGGCGGGGAAGCGACCTGGCGAAGTCCTCGAGCGCGATCAGCAGGCCCGCGATCTGCGGCGGCACCGGCCACGCGCGTGGCAGGGTTCTCCCGAACTGGATGGCCTTGCCGTCGAGGTCGGCCTGCACGAGATTCCGCTGCAGCGTCAGCGCGACGGCGGCCGGCAGCACGCGCGCCAGCGCGTCCTGGCCGTAGTTCTTGAAGACGGTCGCGAGCGCGTTGCGCTCGTAGAGACGCAGCTTCATGGCCTGGGCCCACTCGCGCGTGGTGCCGTGCAGGCGGTGATAGGTGACGGCCTTCGGCGCGAACACCGTCGGGTGTCCCATCAGCGTGAGCCGCCACCCGAGGTCCACGTCCTCGAAGTAGATGAAGTAATCGTCGTCGAAGCCGCCGCTCTCCAGGAACACGTTGCGGCGAACCATCACGGCGCCGCCGCACCCGAACAGGATCTGCCGCTCGGGGTATTCGCGGCCTACCGGCTGGCCGTAGTCGATCTGCCACGAGTGGCCGATGAACGTCGGCAGGCCGCCCACGAAGTCCACGCGCGAGCCGTCCCAGTCCACGATGGCCGCCGCGGCCGCGGCGGCGTGGTGGCGCTCGGCCGCGGCCACCAGCTCGGTGAGCCAGGCCGGGTCCACGCGCGTGTCGTTGTTGAGCAGCGCCACCCACTCGGCCGACACCGCCCCGATGGCCGCGTTGTAGGCGCCCGTGAATCCGCGGTTCCGCCCGAGCTCGATGACCCGCACCGCAGGATGGTGCGAGCGCACGTACTCGGCCGATCCGTCGCGCGACCCGTTGTCGACGACCACGAGCTGTGCGTTCGTGTAGTCCATCCGCTCGAGCGTGGGCAGGCACGTCCGGAGATGGTCGATGCCGTTGTAGTTGAGGACCAGGACAGCTGCGCTCGGCGAGGATTTCATGCAGCTTGGGTAATCCCGGATTGTAACACGCGCATTTTGTGGCCCACAATGGAGCGCGCATGCCCGGTTGGCTCGACGTGTGGCGATCGTTCTGGTCGCGTTCCGGCCACGAACGCGCTCGCCTGCTGCGCACGGCGTGGCATTCCGTGCGCCAGCACGGCGTCGGCCTCACGGCCAATCGCATGCGGCGGAGCGCGGCGTTCGCGGCCGATCGCGACGCCGAGAACGCGCGCTACGCGCGCTGGTGCCTCGCGCACACCCCTGATGACGCGGCGCTCGGGCAGATGAAGGCGGTGGCCGCGGGCTTCCCGTACCAGCCGCTCGTCTCCATCATCACGCCGGTCTACAACACCGATCGCCGGTGGCTGCACGCCTGCGCCGCGTCGGTGGTGGCGCAGGCCTATCCGCACTGGGAGTGGCACGTCGCCAACGACGGCTCCGACGATCCGCGCACGCTCGACGCGCTGGCCGAGCTCACCACCCTCGACGCGCGCATCAAGCTGCATCACCTGCCCGTCAACGGCGGCATCTCCGCGGCCAGCAACGTCGCCCTGGGCGCGGCGACGGGCGACTACGTCGGCCTGCTGGATCACGACGATGCGCTGCTGCCGCACGCGCTCGTCCGCGTGGTCGAGCACCTGAATCGATACGAGACGCGACCGGACATCGTCTACACGGACGAGGACAAGCTCGAGCCCGATGGCTCGCGCGCCGACGCCTACTTCAAGCCCGACTGGTCGCCGGACCTCTTCCTGTCGAACATGTACGCGTGCCACTTCCTGGTGGTGCGCCGGGCCCTGATGACCGAGGTGGGCGGGTTCCGGTCGGCTTTCGACTTCTCGCAGGACTACGATCTCGTGCTGCGCCTGATCGAGCGCGCCAACCGCATCGATCACGTTCCGGATGTCGTGTACCACTGGCGCAAGGTGCCGCAGTCCACCGCCACGGCCGGCGGCGCCAAGCCAACTGCGCACCTCGCCGGGCAACGAGCGCTGCAGGACTACCTCGATCGCAACGGCATCCCGGGCCGTGTCGTGGACGCCGGCCCGCCCGGCTTCTACCGCATCGTCTATGCGCTGGCGGCGTCGCAGACCGTGAGCATCGTCGGTCCGTTTGGGCCGGGTGAACGCGATCGGCTGCGGGCTGCGACATCCTGGCCGCTGCTCGAGTTCGTGGCTCGCCCGGATGAGGCCACTGGCGAGCGGCTGCTGTTCATCGACCCCGCGTTCCAGCCGGAGTCGCCCGACTGGCTGGCGGCGCTCCTGCAAGCGCTTCGGCCCGGCGTGGGCGCCGTGGGCGGGAAACAGCTGAGGGCCGACGGGACCGTGGAGCATATCGGCCTCGTGCTGGGCCTCGACGGCGTGGCCGGACGGCCGTTCCTGAACGCCCCTGCCGACTATTCCGGTTACTTCGGCAACGCGCTCCTCATCCGCACGGTCTCGGCCGTCAGCGGCGCCTGCCTGCTGACAACGAAGCAGACGTTCGAGCGTGTGGGGGGGATGGACAAGAGCCTCGGGCGAGAGGCGGCGGCCATCGATTACTGCTTGAAGGTGACGGCAGGCGGAGAGCGCGTGGTGTTCACGCCATGGGCGCTGCTGCGCCGGTCGGCCGCTGCCCCCGTGCCAGGCCCGTCACCGGCGGACGCCAGCGAGTTGAGGCGGCGCTGGCAGGCCCGGATCGACCACGACCCGTACTACAGCCCTCACCTGACGAGACGGGCGCTCGACTACGGCGTGGACGCGTGAGCGGGCGTCAGCAATCGCCGTAGACGAAATGCCGCGCGCGCGGGTCGTCCGTCCACGCGCCGAGCGACGGGGCGACCCGGTCCTTCTCACTCAACACGGCGCCGCGGCCGACCAGCGCGTCGAACTCCGCCTTCAGCGCCGGATCGCACAGCGACCAGTCGAGGTCGCCCGTGAGGGGCGAGATGCTCGCCTCGCACGCCGGGTTGTATTCGCCGCTGCACAAGTACTCGATGCGCGAGTCCACCGTGAAGTACGTGCCATGCGCAAAGCCCGGTGGCAGCCAGATCCACTCGCCGTGCGCCATGTCGTCAGGCGATTCCATGTCGTGCGCCGCGATCCGCCCGAACGTGGGAGAGCCCAGGCGGATGTCCAGGAAGAGATCCACGAGGCGCCCGTGCACGCACCGCACGAGCTTGCCCATGTACGGGTTCCACTGGAAGTGCAGCCCGCGCACGACGCCAGCCTTCGAGCGGCTCTCGTTCATCTGCAGGAACGGCACCTGCTTGAGGAACGACAGTTCGGGGTGGGCGTCGAAGTCGCTGCGCCTGAACGGCTCGGTGAAGTAACCGCGATCGTCGGCAAACCGGGCAAAGCGGATGACCTTGACGTCGGGAAGCGGGAGCGAGGTGACCGACAGGATCTTCATCGGGAAGGCGACGCCCTATTGTGACAGGGCGTCGCATTCAACGCACGCGATCTTCAGCGGACGACGACGGTCACCTGGTTCGACTCCGCGCTCGTGCCCGCGCCGTTCACCGCCACCACACTCACCACGTAGGTGCCCGGAGGCGCCGGCACGGTGACGGAGGTCCCGGTCACGGGGAGCGCAGCCACCACGGCTCCTGATCCCGGCACGCGGGCCAGGAGCGTGTAGCCGCTGGGCGCGGTGCCGCTCGTGGGCGGCGACCACGACAGCGCCACGTTCGAGCCGCTCACCGATGCCGGAGCCAGCGTGGGCGGCCCGGGGACGACGGGTGCGGCCACGGTGAAGCTCACCTCGTTGGAGGTCGCGGAACCGCCGCCGTTGGTAGCCACCACCCGAACGTAAATGGGCACGCCCACGGGCGCCGTGGCTGAAATGGAGGTGGCCCCTCCCATGGGCGCCACGATGAGGTTCGACGCCCCGGGGCTGGTGCCGGCATACAGTGTGTAGTTCGTGGGCGGCCCGCCCGAACCCGGCGACCAGCTGAGGGTGATCGGGTTGGACGCCGCCTGTGCCAGTGACAACGACGGCGGGCCCGGCGGCGTGGGCGGCAGCGGCCCGACGTTGACCAGGACGGCCGGCGACGCTGCGATGCGCGCGCCGATGGCCTCGAGGCTGACGGCGCGGAAATAGTACGTGCCGCTGGCAATGGCTCCCGAGTAGCTGCCCGGTGCCGGCACCGGCACCTGGAACGCTGCCGGCGCGAAGTCGGGGTTCCGCGCGGCCTCGATGATGTAGCCGCCCACCTGGGGACCGCTGGTGGGCGCCGTGAACGACACCGTCACGGTGTTGCCCGACGCGGTGGCGGTGAAGTTCTGGGGCGCGCCCGCGGCGGTGACCACCGTGACCGGCACGTCCCGCATGGTGAATTGCCCGCTGATGGTGGAGCGTGCGAGCACGCGCAGCGTCCAGTTGCCCTGGGACAGCGCGTAGACACCGCTGATGGAGAACCCCGAGTTGGCAAACGCCCCGCTGGCCGAGGGGCACGAGGTCGGAAACGACCGGGTGCCCAGCGGGCCGCCAAAGCCCAGCACCTGGGTCGAGCCTGCCTGCACGCCGGTGACGTTCGGCCCCGCGATGGCCAGCACCGACACCTCGTCCATGTTGATGCCCGAGGTGTTGCCCTCGTCGAAGGCGCACCCCGTGATGCTGAAGGGCGTGTTCACCGACGATCCGGCCGACGGGCTCGATACCGTCAGACGCGGCAGCGACGACGAAGGCGAGTAGATCAGGAGCCTGCCGCCGGCGTAGCCCCCGCGCACCTCCTGCAGGCCTCCCCGATTCTCGACGATCCGGACGTAGATGAAGTATTCGAACCCGGGTGCGACGCCACTCGTGCTCATCGGGAAGGTGAGCAGCGTGTTCTTCGGCACGTTGTTCATGGTGCCCACCTGCACCAGGCCACCAGACGGGTCGCGATCGCCGTCGACGAAGATCTGTGCGGTATACGTGCTGCCGGTGTCGGCATCCGCGAAGCCGTAGCGGACGTTGAACGTGCTGCCGGCCGCCACTTCATCAACGCCGCCGAGCTTCACTTGCGCCAGGCGGAAGGTGACCCCCGTGGTCGCCTCGTGCGGGTCGATCCGGAAGAAGCGCACGGAGTTGCTGAGCCACGGCGTGGTCAGGCACCCGGCGCAGTCGGTTTCCAGGCCGCCGTTGGCAGTGGTGAGGGCGCTCAGGTCGACGGTGTAGGTGTTCCGCCCGGGCCAGACCATCATGTCGTTCGACGTGGTCATGTTGGGCAGGTCCGAGGTGCTGCGCGAGCCCCACAACACGCGCGCGACCGACCCGTGGCCCTGTCCGCCGTCGAGGCCGAACGGCGTGTCGAGCGTGAGCGTGAACGTGAGGTGCCGGTAGCGCCGCGTGTTGATGAGGGCGGCCCCGCCATTCAGCAGCGTCACGGCCGGATCACCGGCGCTCGTGCCCGTGGCCTGCAGCGCGGGTGCGCCCGCGTCGTTGACCAGGCCGGCACCGGTGACGCCCTGGAGCACGGGGACGTCGCCCGCGTCGGCCATGTCCCACGGGTTGCCGAGCACGTCGGTCGCGAAGTCCGGACCGCCCGTCACGTCGGGATCGATCACCGTCACCTGCGGCGGCGCATTGACGGTGAAGGCCTGCCCGGACGAGGTGCCGTTGTTGCAGCTGAGCGAGGCCGTGTAGGCGCCGGGCGCCAGCACGCCGTAGTTGAAGGCCACGCTGCCCGAGCCGCTGGCCGGGCCGCGAGCGACGCCGAACGGCACGCCCTCGGCGTCGGTCACGCGCAGCGTGTAGGCGCCGCTGCAGTTCGCGTAGTTGACGGTCATGGTGGCCGCGCCCGCGCCGTCGCGCGCCGTCAGCCGCACCCAGTCGATCTCGACCGGCACCGTGTAGCCGGCGGTGCCCTGCGCGCGCAGCTCGAAGCCACGCACGAGCGACTGCGTGTGCCACGGCCGCGGCGTGCCACCGAGGGGCGACGCCAGTGTTCCCGACTGCAGCGAGCCGTCAGGCATCGTGTACTGGAGGGTGGGCAGGTCGAGGATGTATACCGCCCAGCCGTTCGTCGGCGCACCGAACAACGCCAGCCCCGACTGGTTGACCTCGTCCGAGCCGCCGTAGGTGCGGTGATACCAGATCGCCATCAGCATGTTCGGCGGCGGGCCCGGGTTGGTCAGCCGCATCTTCACCGCGAGCTTGCCGTAGCGGGCCGTGGGAATGGCCAGGTGATCGAACGCGCCGGTGCGCCCCGCGTTCATCAGGCCCGCGCCGCCGCGGAAGAGCAGCGAGACCTTGTTGCCGGCGCTCGGATCGGTGGTCGCCTGGAAGCGCCCGTTGTTGAGGAAGACACCCCGGCCAGCCGACCGCGCTTGCGCGCTCGTGGTCCAGCCGTTCTGCTCGTCCGGGAAGGGGCTCAGGTCGTCGACATTGCTGAAATCCCACGCGTCGTTGTACACATCGGTGGCGAAGTCGGGCCCGGCGGCAAACACCGACCCGTTCAGCGAGAGGCTCGGCTGGGCGTCGGCGAACGCCGCCGTCACACCCGTCAGCACGATCGCACAAACGACCGCTCTACCCATCCGAAACATGACCGATCACCCTTTTGTGTTCCCGACCGACCAGATTGTGTAAGAACGATACAAATCCAGCCGTGTTTTGGCTTCCTGCCGGTCACTTCAGCAAACGTCCTGCCAGAAGCCGGGTGGCGATCAGAAATGTAAGCCCGAGACCAGAGAGCAGCCACGTCCACGTCCAGAGCCGCGGCCGGTACTCGAACTTCACGGTCCAGCTGCCCGCGCGCGGGATGCCGACGCCCTTCAGCGCGTGGTTCACGCGGATGTAGGGGACGGGCGCGCCGTTCAGCGTGGCCCGGAAGTCGCGATCGACATGGGCCTCGGAGAGCACCGCGAGGCCGGGCCCCGCGGTCTGCACGCTGAACGAGGTGGTGTTCGTCGTGAGCACGTAGTCGTACGCCGCGCTCACCGCCGACGCCGATCGGGGCAGGGCGGTCACCTCGTCGACGGCGGCCCCATCGTCGCTCTGGACCGAGGCGAACGGCGCGGTCGCCTGCCGCAACCGCTCCGCGAAGGTGGCCAGGTCGGGATGCTGCTCCACGCCATCGACCACAAAGGCGCGTGGCCACGCCGACGCGCGCTCGATGGCGCGAATCTGGTCCGGCCCCTGCTGCGGCAGCACGGCGACGCCCCCGGGCAGTTGGTCGGCCCGCGCAACCAGGAACCGCACGTTCATCATGTCGAGGAAGCCGCGGACCTGCTCGAGACTATGCCGCCGCAGCACGGTGCGCCACACCCATGTGGTGCGTTCCACCTGGAGTGCGTCCGAGACGTCCTCGACGCCCCGCAGCCGCAGCGCGTCGGGCCCGCCGACGCCCTCGAAGTGCCAGAACGCCTGCGTGCCGGCAAACATGACCGATTCGATCGGCGCGACCCGGAACGGATCGGATCCCGCGCGTGACCGTACGGCCAGGACCGCCGGCGAGGGCTCGTCCAGGTCGGTCCGCGGCCGCGGCTGGATGAGCAGGGCGTCCACCGTCGGCACGCCCGTCTCGACCTGCAGACCTCCCGGCGCGATCGCCGCCGCGGCGCAGGCGCAGAACGCCAGCACGCCGGCCGCCGCAGGCCGCCACCTTACACAGAGCGACAGCAGAACCGCGGCTCCCGCCAGCACGCTGAGCAGCGCCATCAAGGTGGCAACCTCCAGCGAGCGCTCGGGAACGAGCGCGATGCCGAGTGCGGCGCCCGCCAGGACGAGCGTCGCGGCCAGGGCGGGCCCGGACGAGGCGCGGTCCAGGGCCCAGGCCACGCCGATGCCCGCCGCCAGCAGCCAGGGCGCTATCGTCGCCGCCAGGAACGCGTTCCCCACGTGGTGGATGCTCGCGATCAGCGGCACGCGCAGGAGGAACTGTGTCGGGACCAGCCCGAACGCGAGGGCGCCCAGCAGCACGATGACCAGGACCGCGCCCAGGGCACTGCCGGACCTGACCAGCCGCCCGGGGAACGCGATCAGCATGAGCGCGCCCATCACGGCCAGGGGATGCACACCTGTGAGCGGCATGCCGGTCGCGAGGGCACCAAGGACGAACGCGGCCAGGTGCGGCGCGCCGGCTAACTGGATGCCGGGCTGATCGTACAGCGTCCACGATCGGCTGAGCGTGTCGACGAAGATCACCCAGTGAGGTGCGGTCATCAGCAGCGCCGCCACTCCCCCGACCAGCGCCGCAACCATGCGCCCACGCGTGTCGCGCCAGGCGTCGCGGCCCAGCAGCAACCCGGCCATGCCGGCGGCGTGCGCGGCGACGAGCCCCATCAGGCCTTCCTTGGGCGTCGTGCCGACCATCTGGAGGAACGTCGCTCCCGCCAGCCAGACGGCCACCGAGCCGCGCGCCGCCGGCGCGACGGTCGCCAGTCGCGCGTAGGCCCACAGAATCCACGGCGCGTACACGATGGCGAAGTACGCGGGGTGGTTGAAGCGCATCGTGAAGTGGCCCACGAAGGGCGCCACGAGGGCCAGTAGCGCACCAGCGCCCCAGTTGCCGGTGGCGGCCACGACGGCCGCGCCGGTGCCGACGGCGAAGACGGCGCGGGCCACCACGAAGCGCACGTCCATGGCCGTCGCCGGATCGGGGATGGCCAGCGATGCCAGGTGGAAGGGATCGAGGGCGAACGTCTGCGCCTGGCCCCAGAGCGGTTCGCCGGCCGTGTTGTACCGATTCCAGAGCGGCAGTTCGCCCATCGCCAGCGCCTCGCGCTGCATGATCGTGTAGGGAAGGACCTGCCACATCGTGGCGCCGATGTCGGCGCCACGGGCGTCCTCGGCCATGGTCTCCGCGGCGCCGTACACGAACGGGGGCCGGTCGTAGAGCATGAACGCGGGGCCAATGGCGGGGGATACGAGGCTGCGGCCGAGGAGCAGCGGATAGGTGGCGACGAGCGCACCGGCCACTCCAGCACAGACGATCGCATGGTACGGCCGTCGGCGTGCCCACGCACCCACGCGCGCGAAGGGCGTGGAGAAGGCCGTGACGCGGTCCGCGAGCATGGCGATCAGGAGCGCCGCCAGCGTCGCGGCAAATGATCGCGTCGCGACGCCGGCCAGGTTCACCCCCGGAACGAGTAACGGCGGCGTGGCCGGCGCGAACTCGAGCTGCGGGTCGTTGGCGTCGGGTGGGGTCGTCACGGTGAACGCCCCGCCGCCCGAACGCTCCACGCTGGCCTGGATGGTGGACCGGATGTCGTCGGGCGACAGAACGGCCAGGGTCTCGCCCCGGCGGTTCACCACTCGCAACTGCCCGAACACGTAGCGTCCCGCGCGCGTGTTGGGGTCGAGTCGCCACAGGCGATAGCGCCCGGCTGGCAGGGGCAGCCGATAGGTGACGAGCTCGTCTGAGGGCGCAATTTCCACAACCACCGAATCGGCTTCCCTGATGCCGGCCCCACGGTCGTAGAACACCTGCAGCATGCCGCTGGCAGACGACGCCAGCCTGACTTCGAGCGCGCCGAGCCGCGCGTCGTGGAGGGTGTCGGCCACCGATGCGATCGCATAGACCCCTCCGACGAGCAGGGCCAGGACGATGCGCGGGATCCACAACATGAACCGGTCGGGCCGCACGCGTGGGATTGTAACGTGCGCCCGGGCTCTCGCCGCCGGCTCGCGCACGCCCTGCTACACTGGTGTGGCGCATGCCCCAGTCAGCGCCGTCACCTGGGCAGCCGCGGCTCGCGGCCTGCCCGCTCTGCGGCCACGAACACCTCGTCTACCAGTTCACGCACGACATCACGCCGGTCGTCCGTTGTGATGGCTGCTCGCTGCTGATGCGCAATCCGCAGCCATCGGATGCGCAGCTGGCGGCCATCTACACGGGGGACTATTTCCTCGGGACCGCGCCGGCCGACCGCGCCGCCACGTTCGAAGAGGAAGTGAACGCGCTCAAGCGCGCGACGGCGGCCGGCTACCTGGATCGCGTCGAGGCCTATCGTGGATGGACCCCCGAGACACGGCAGGGCAAGCGGCTCCTCGAGATCGGCAGCGGCCTGGGCAACATGCTCCTGGAGGCGCGCGCGCGGGGCTACGAGGTCACGGGCGTGGAGTACGCCCACGCCTCGGTGGCGCGGGCCAACGCGCGGCTGGGACGGGACCTCGTCGTCCAGAGCACCGTGGAGTCGGCGCCGCTGGCCGAAGCCGCGTTCGACGTCTGCGTGTTCGCGGACGTCATCGAGCACACGCGGGATCCGCTGGCCGTTGTGGCGCGCGCGTGGGCGCTGCTGGCGCCGGGCGGCACGCTGTTCGTGGCCATCCCCTCGCTCGACAGCTGGTCGGCGCGGCTGATGCGCCAGAACTGGATGGAGTTCAAGGCCGAGCACCTCTTCTACTTCGACAGCCGCACGCTGGAATCGCTGCTGGTCCGCGCCGGTTTCGACCAGGTGCGCATCGACAAGGGGCGCAAGACGTTGAGCCCCGGCTACGTGATCGCGCACTTCGAGCGGTTTCCGGTGCCGGTCGTCTCGCCGCTCGGAAAGCTGGCGAGGGCCGTCGTGCCGGGCGCGCTGCTGCGGCAGCGGATGGGCGTGGTGGCCAGCGGCATCGACGTGCTGGCGCACAAGTCGGCGGCCGGCCCGATCGACCGGCGGCGCCCGAAGCTGTCGGTGGTGATGCCCGTGTTCAACGAGCGCGCGACGTTCGCCGACGTGGCCTCGCAACTGGTGGCCAAGGAGATCCCGGGGCTCGACCTCGAGCTCGTGATCGTCGAAAGCAGCTCCACCGATGGCACGCGCGACGAGGTCAAGCGGTTCGAGGGCCACCCGCGGGTGAAGGTGATCTACGAGGACCGGCCGCGGGGCAAGGGCCACGGCGTCAGGACTGGCCTGAAGGAAGCCACGGGCGATTTCGTCCTCATCCAGGACGCGGACCTCGAGTACGATCTCAACGACTACGAGATCCTGCTCGAGCCGCTCCGGGCGTTCCGCAACGCCTTCGTGCTGGGCGCGCGGCACGGCATGGACGGCAAGACCTGGAAGATGCGGCACTTCACCGACCAGGTGCTGGTCAGCCGGGTGATGAACTTCGGCCACCTGTTCTTCACGGCGCTGTTCAACCTCGTCTATGGCACACGCCTGCGCGATCCGTTCACCATGTACAAGGTCTTCCGTCGCGACTGCCTCCACGGCCTCACGTTCGAGTCGAACCGCTTCGATTTCGACTGGGAGCTGGTCGGCAAGCTGGTGCGGGCGGGCTACATCCCGATCGAGATTCCCGTGAACTACACATCACGCTCGTTCAAGGACGGCAAGAAGGTGAACTTCTGGCGCGACCCGTTCACTTATTTCCGCGCGTGCTTCAAGTACCGATTCGTGCGCCTCGGCAAATAGGTCCGCCGCGCCGGGCTACCGCCACCGGGCCATGGCCGGCACGCCGTCAGCGCCTCGCCAGCACGCAGAAGGCGGGACCGTGCTGGTGATCGGGCTGCTCATGGCTCGTTTCGATGTCACCGAGTCCGAAATGCGCGAGCGCGGTGAGGATGTCCTCGCGCGTCAGCCAGTGCGAGTACGGCCGGCTGCCCCCGCAGAATCCCTGTGAGTCGAGGGCGGTCGCGTACTCGTGACGGTGGAGGTGGTGATGAAAGCCGCCGTGCTCGGCTGGGGTGCCGGCCACGACGCGGTGCGCGGTCGCAGGATTGGCCTCGAGCAACGCCTGGTCGTAGTAGTGGGTCCAGAGGAACACCGCATCGCTCACGGCGGCGAGACGGGCGATCAACTCAACCGGATCCACCATGTGGTAGAGCACGCCGGATGCGAACACCACGTCGAAGCGCTCCCCGGCACCTCGCAGGAAGGCGATGAAGTCGCCGCAGACGAACCGCGCGGCAGGCATGCCGAGCAGTTCCTTTACGACCAGGCACTTCAGGTAGGCGCGCGTGTTGCCCTCGATGGCCAGCACGTCGGCCGCTCCCGCCCGGTCCAGCATGTAGCTGTGGCCGCCCTCGAGCGGGCCCAGTTCGAGGACCCGCTTGCCCGCGACACCGCTGAGCCGATCGATGGCCCACGCCGCGCGTGGATCCTCGAAGAGCGCGGCGTGTCCCGCCGACAGGCGATCGAACGGCGGCGGCAGCTTCGACGTCCACTCGCCACGGAAGATGTCGAGCGCGTTCTGCGGGGACGGGGACTGCGTCACGTACGCGTCGAGAATTCCGGCCGCGCGCTCGGCGGATGGGACCGCGCCGGGCCCCTTCGCAAGCCGCGCGAGAGTCGCCCGAAACCTCGACATCCTGTTTTCCTTCATCTCTCGGGCTCCATCTGCCTACGCCACGAGGTCCGCCACCATCGCGCCGATCGCCAGCGAGGAGGTCAACCCCGGAGAGTCGATGCCCGCGACCTGCACGATGCGCGGGTTCACGGTGTCGCGCCGGATCAGGAAGTCCGCGAACGGCTCCTCGGGCGGGCACAGCTTCGCGCGGATGCCCGCGCTGCCCGGCTGCAGGTCCGCCAGCGTGACCTCGGGCAGCAGAGCGCGCGTCTCGTGCACGAACGCCTCGAGTGGCAGGCGGTCGTGCTCGTAATCGTCCTTGTCGTCCTGGTAGCGGATGGTCGGCCCCAGCAGGACGGTGCCCCACGTGGTCTTCGTGAGGTGCACGCCCAGGCTGTGGCCCGGCGTGTGTGGGACGGGATAGACCATGCCGTGCACCAGGTGCCGGCTGCCCGGCGCCAGTTCCGCGTACTCGCCGCGCGCCGGGTAAATGGTGAACGACTCGCCCCCGAGCACCCGGCTCACCTCGTCCGCGTACAGCCCCGCGGCATTGACGACCGTGGTGGCGTGGATGGACTCGTGCGGGGTCATCACCTCGATGCGGTCGCCGGCCGGCCGCGCGCCGGTCAGCGGCGCGGCGCGCAGGATGGCGACGCCCGCGGCCTCGGCGAGCCGGCCCAGCACGCGCACGTAGCTCTCGGGCTCGATGTGTCCCGTGGTGGGCGACCAGAGCGCGGCGACACCCGCCACGTGCGGCTCCTTCGCCTTCAGGAAGGCCCGGTCCACCATCTCCACCGGCACGCCGTTGGCGGCCGCGCGCTCTGCCAGTGCCTCGAGCGCGGGAATCTCCACCGCCGTGGCCGCCACGATCAGCTTGCCGCAGCGGGCGTGGGGGATGTCGTGCCGCCCGGCGAACGCGAGGAGGCGCTCGCGCCCGTCCACGCACAACCTCGCCTTGAGCGATCCGGTGGGGTAGTAGATGCCGGCGTGGATGACCCCGCTGTTGCGGGTGCTGGTCTCATGCCCCAGGCGAGGGTGCTGCTCGAGCAGGCACACCGACCAGCCTCGCCCGGCAATCGCCAGCGCGCTGGCGAGGCCGGTGACGCCGCCCCCCACGACGGCCACATCGATGTCGGTCATCGGCCGATATCATCGCCGATCTGAGTCGACGATCCTCAATGGGTGGGCGGGCCCCGGGCCCTCCTCGCACCTGCGGCGCCGGAAAATTGCACCGGACGCCCCGACGGAGTACGATCGGAGGTTCGTGACCGTTCCCCTTCTGGATCTACAGGCGCAGTACCAACCCCTCCGCCAGCCGCTGCTCGACGCGCTCACCCGCGTGGCCGACAGCCAGCGCTTCATCGGCGGCCACGAGGTCGACGCCTTCGAGCGCGAGGTGGCCGCGGTGGTGGACGTGCGTCACGCCATCGGGGTGTCGTCCGGGACCGACGCCTTGATCGCCGCGCTGATGGCGCTGGACATCGGCCCGGGCGACGAAGTGGTGACGAGCACGTTCTCGTTCTTCGCCACGGCCGGTTCCATCGCGCGCGTCGGCGCGACGCCCGTGCTCGTGGACATCGACCCCGAGTCGTTCAACATCGACGTGGTGGCGGCGGCCCGCGCCTGCACCGCGAAGACGAGGGCGCTGATGCCCGTGCACCTGTTCGGCCAATCGGCCGACATGAGCGCGGTGCTCGCTCTCGCCGACGAGTATCAGTTGAAGGTCATCGAGGACGCCGCGCAGGCCATTGGCGCCACCGACCACGGCGGGCACGCGGGCGCCATCGGCAACCTGGGGTGCTTCTCGTTCTTCCCCAGCAAGAACCTCGGCGGCTTCGGCGACGCCGGGCTGGTCACCACCAACGACGATGGCCTGGCCCACAAGGTCCGCCTGCTGCGGAACCATGGCATGGAGCCGAAGTACTTCCACAAGACCATCGGCGGCAACTTCCGGCTCGACGCCATACAGGCGGCGGTGCTCCGGGTGAAGCTGCCGCACCTGGCCGGCTGGACCGAAGGCCGGCGCGCCAACGCGGCCCGGTATCGCGAGCTGTTCCTCGACGCCGGGCTAGACGGCAGCGTGCGGCTCCCCGTGGATCGCCCGGACCGCTATCACATCTACAACCAGTTCGTGATTCGCGTCGCCGATCGCGACGGCCTGAAGGCGCACCTCGACGCGGCCGGCGTCGGCACGGAGATCTACTACCCGGTGCCGTTCCACCTGCAGGAGTGCTTCGCCAGCCTGGGCCACAAGGCCGGCGACTTCCCCCACGCGGAGCAGGCGGCGGCTGAGGTGCTGGCCCTTCCGATCTACCCGGAGCTCACCAGCGAGCAGCAGCAGTACGTCGTGGACCGGATTGCCGCGTACTACCGTCCGCGAGCCTGACGGCCGATAACCGGACGACAGCCCAGGACCTCTCACGCCCTCACGACCCAAGACCCAAGACCCAAGACCATATGGACCTGAAGAAGCGACTCGAAGCGAAGGAAGCGGTAGCCGGCATCATCGGCCTGGGGTACGTGGGCCTGCCGCTGGCCGTCGAACTGGCGCGCGCCGGCGTGAAGACCATCGGATTCGACGTGGACGTCCGCAAGATCAGCGAGCTGGCCGCGGGCCGAAGCTACATTCCGGACGTGCCATCGGACCACGTCGCGGAGGCGGTGAACGCCGGGATGCTCATCCCGACCACCGACCCCGCGTCGCTGTCGGAGGCCGACGTCATCGACATCTGCGTCCCGACGCCGTTGCGGAAGACCAAGGACCCGGATCTCTCCTACGTCGTCAAGGCCGTGGAGACGACGGCGGCGGTGTTGAGAAAGGGGCAGCTCATCATCCTCGAGTCCACGACCTATCCCGGCACGACCGACGAAGTGGTGAAGCCGGCACTCGAGGCCAAGGGCCTGAAGGCGGGCCGCGACTTCTACCTGGCCTTCTCGCCCGAGCGCGTGGACCCGGGCAACCCCACCTACCAGACGAAGAACATCCCGAAGGTGGTGGGCGGGATGGACGAGGCGAGCACCGCCATCGCGAGCGCGTTCTACCGCCAGGTGGTGGACACCGTCGTGCCGGTCACCTCGACGCGCGCCGCCGAGATGGTGAAGCTGCTCGAGAACACCTTCCGCGCTGTCAACATCGGCATGGCCAACGAGCTGGCGCTGATGTGCCACCGGATGGGCATCGACGTGTGGGAAGTGATCGACGCCGCCAAGACCAAGCCCTTCGGCTTCATGCCCTTCTATCCGGGCCCGGGCCTGGGCGGCCACTGCATCCCGATCGACCCGTTCTACCTGTCGTGGAAGGCGAAGCAGTTCAACTTCGAGGCCCGTTTCATCGAGCTGGCCGGCCAGGTGAACGGCTCGATGCCGGAATACGTGGTCACCCGCGTGGCCGAGGCCCTCAACGCGCACAAGAAGCCCCTGAACGGCTCGAAGGTCCACGTCCTGGGCGTGGCCTACAAGCGCGACATCGACGACGTGCGCGAGTCGCCGGCGCTGGATGTGATCGAGCTGCTGCTGCGCCGGGGCGCGTCGGTCACCTATTCCGACCCGTACGTCCCGGAGATCGACCACGGCCCGCACCAGATGAAGGCGGTCACCCTCGACGCGGCCATCGCCGCCGGCGCCGACTGCGCGGTCATCGTCACCGACCACAAGGCGTTCGACTACCCACGCATCGTCTCGTCGTTTCCGCTGATTGTGGATACCCGCAATGCGCTGAAGGGCGTCAGGAGCGAGAAGGTGTTCGGGCTCTGAGCGCAGGCGGGGGGCCATCAATGTCCAGTAACAAGCTCCCCACGCGCGCCCTGTTCTGGGACATCGACGGCACGCTGCTGGTCACCGGCCGCGCGGGGTTGATTGCGTGGGAGCGCGCGTTTGCGGCCGCCACCGGCGGCCGGGCCTTCCCGACGGTGCGGACCGATGGCCTGACCGATCACCAGATTGCCGGGTGGCTGCTTGGCGCCACGTCGCCCGACGAGACGCCCGGCGTCGAGGAACAGCAAGCGGTAGCCGCGCTCGTCGCGCGCTACGAGGCGGCGCTTGCCGATGCGCTGCCGCTCAGGCAGGGGCGCGTGCTCGCGAACGTGCGGCCCGTGCTGGAAGGGGTGCGCGACGAGCGGCCGCACCTGCTCTCGTGGCTGGTCACGGGCAACACGATGGCCGGAGGCACGGCCAAGCTCCGGCACTATGGCCTGAGCGAGTTCTTCCGCGCCGCGGATCCGCTGGAGGCCGGTCGTGTCGACGCGGTTCCCCTGGTCGGCGCGTTCTCGACGCGCGTCGAACCGCGGGCCAACATCGTGCGACGCGCGCTGCAGATGGCCCAGTCGCGCCTCCCCGGACTGCGCCCGGGTGAGGCGCTGGTGATTGGCGACACCCCGTACGACATCGAGGGCGTGCACGCCATCGGCGTGCCGGTGCTGGCGGTGGCCACCAACACGCACTCCCTCGAAGAGCTCGCGGCCCATCGTCCGTGGAAGGCGGTCGGCGTCCTGCCCACGTGGGATGAATTCCAGCTGATGACGTGGGAACGCTAGAACCCTAGACCCTCACGCGCCCGACCTCCGCGACGAGCGTGGCCACGGTCACTGCGATGGCTGGGTCCTGCACGGGATACCCGAACAGCAGGGCCATACCGATTCCCGCCAGCATCACGCGCAGCATCAGCGCGGCGCCGCTCGTCGCGGGAGCCAGCAGGCTTCTGACCGCCAGCGCGGTGAGCCACAGGATGGGCAGCAGGCCCAGCACGCCCTGCTCGGCCCAGGTGTGACGCCAGAGGTTCTGGGCATTGTCGGGCGGAATCGCCCGGCCCGCCACGCGCTGGTGATAGGCCGTCGACAGTCCCGTGAACCGCCCGACGCCAACGCCCATCACCGGGTGCTCGCGGATGGCTTGCACCGCGGCGAGGCCATAGCCGTCCCGGCGCCAGAGCAGCTCGTAGGCGACCGCTGAAAATGACGACGTCGGCGTGAATGCCACCAGGCGTGCCAACGGTGTGCCCGGTGCGGCGCGCGGTGCGACGAGCGCAATCAGGGCGACAGCGAGTACCGTGACCGCCGCCGTGGCCGTCAGGAGCGCGCGCCGTGAGACGCCGCGCCTGGCGGCCCATACGAGGGCCAGGCCCGACACACCAATCGCGATGAGGATGATCGTGGTCCGTGCGCCCGACGCCCACGCGGCGGCCCAGAGCAGGACCGCAAGTGCCGTGGCAACCAATCCGCCCGGCACGCCGCCTCCGATCACCGTCCACGTCAGTGGCGCCCAGACGGCCGTCGCGACGCCCATCGGATTGGCGTCGCCCATCAGCCCCACGGCCCGGTGCAGTGTCGACCATGGCTCGCCGCTCAGCCAGGATGGATCGACGAAGCGCTGGTAGAGCGCCGCGCCGGCCGTGATGACCGCGCCTGCCAGCAGGGCGCCGGACCACGCCGCGGTGCCCGGCGCGGCGGCGCGACGGCCGTCGGCCATGTCCGGCGCAGCCAGCAGACGGTCCATCCACAACGCGAGCGACATCTGCAGCAACGCGGTCGTCACGATGGGACCGCCCGCCGGCGAGGTGGGAAGGCCATAGTTCACCTCGCGGGCGAAGAAGAACGGCCAGGTGACGGCCACCCCCGTGGCCCACCACGCCAGCGGCACGCGCCACCTGCCGGCGGCACGCCACCCGTTCCACGCCGATCCGCCGAGCGCCAGCCCGGCAAACGCTGCCAGCCAGAACGGCATCGAGGCAATGCCGGGCCCGCCCACGAGCCGCGCCGCACCGTACGCGATGTAGGCAAACGCCAGGACAACCGTCGCGGTGACCGCGAAGCGCCAGCGCGCGGCGAGGGCCGTGCCGAGGAAGATGGCGAGCAGGCTGCCGACGAGCGCGGGTCGGGACGCCATCGGCCAGAGCCCGGCAGCCACCGCGAGCAGCATCGAGCCGACGACGCCAGCGCGCGTGACGCTGCCCAGCGTCATCCCGAGACCCATGCCGCGATCTCTGGGTTCTCTGGATGGCGTGTCATCTGCGGCGCGCGCTCATCGGCCATCTTTCGGCGTTGCAACCACGGCCGTCCGCATCTGCGCATCTGCGGTCTCCGTCGGTGTCTGCGCATCTGCGGTCCAGTCCCCATCCGCGTCATCTGCGGCCCAGTCAGTGTCTGCGGCCCGTCCGCGTCTATCAACGTCTCCAGGCCACGACCACGTAATCGAGCGGCGCGTACAGCTGCGTGTTCAGCCGTTCGACGTTTCGGTCGAACGCATCCGCGAGATCGATCAGTCCCCGGCCCTCGACACCGGTCGTGGCGAGGTCCACCTGCCGCACGCTGGCCGGCGACGCCAGCAGTCGTTCGCTCGCTGGCAGTGGCGCCTTCAGCCGGATCTCCGCGTCGAGGAAGCCCGAAGCGGTGACCACGAACTTCAGGGTCTCGGGGTGGATGGGGCGCACGTGCGTGAGGTCGCGGATGTAGCTGGTGAAGAACGCCGACCACGAGGCGACGTTGATGGTTTCGAGGGCGACGGGCGAGCCGGGCTGCAGCACGCGGAACGCCTCGTCCAGGAAAGCCAGCAGGTAGTCGGGCTCGAGGTGCTCGACCACCTGCGCCGCGATGAGGCCGCCCAGCTCGCCGTCGCCGAGGCCGCGGAGATACGACAACGCGTCGCCCTCCTTCACGTCCAGGCCGGCCGCGACGCACAGCTCCACCATCTCGTGGTTCAGGTCGATGCCACGCCCGCGGATACCGCGCTCGCCCAGCAGCTGCAGGAACTCGCCGCGGCCGCAGCCGACGTCGAGCACGTCCTGGCGTCCGGCGAACAGGCGGACGTAGTCCTCCTGGCGCTCGCGGATGAGCGCGCGGTCGCCACGGAAGAGATCCTCGAACGCGACGTACTTGTGGCTGGACAGACGATCGGAGGAGAGGGCAGCGGAGGGTGCGGTCTGAGCCGAGTCGCTGCGCGCAGGTGCGGGCGGGCCCGCCTCGCCGAAGCTCGCTGTCGGTCGGTCGAGTACTGGCCGGTGCGCCGAGAGCTCGCGCTTCAGTGCCTGCACCGTCATCTGCATCGTCGCCAGCGAGGTGCGCAGCCCCTCGTAGCGTTCCCACCGCTTCAGCACATCGTCCGAGACACCGCTGAGCGCCGCGGCCAGGCCGCGGACGGTGTGCGCCAGCTGGTCGTGCGTGTGCGCCAGCCGGTCGTACGCATCGGCCACGTCCTCGCTGATGCGCGTTGCCAGCCCGTTGAACTCGTAGTCCTTCGTGTCCACGTAGGGCGTCAACTGCTGGAGGAAGACGATGAGGCGCGACTCGAAGCGGAGGACGAGATCGATGTGCTGGCGGAGGATGTCGAGCGTGGCGGCCACCGCGTCGGGCACGGCGCGCTGCTGCGCGGCGTTGCGGTTGAGGTGATCGACCACGGTCGAGTTGAAGGCCTGCTGCTGGTCCAGCGCCGGCTTCACCAGCGCCAGCACGACGCCCGCGATGCGGCCGCGCCACCCGCCAGGAGCCGGCGGCATCGCCTGCGTGATGGCCCACCGCTCGTTGAGCGGCGTCATCTGCGTCTCGTCCGGCAGCGGCGGGCGCGCGGGCAGATCCGGCAATGCCTGGATGGCCGCGTCGAGCGCGGTCAGCGCCTCGTTGTAGCGACGATCGGCCTCGTGGCGCGCCTGCTTCAGCCGGGCGAGATCGGCCTCGGATACGGTGCGGACGACCTTCACCGCCCGACGACCCCCTCGAGCGGGCTGCTCGCGGTGGCGTACATCTTCCGCGGGATGCGTCCGGCGAGATAGGCCAGCCGGCCGGCCTCGACGGCCAGCTTCATCGCGCGCGCCATGGCCACCGGGTCGTTCGCGCCCGCGATGGCCGTGTTCATCAGCACCCCGTCGGCGCCGAGCTCCATGGCCACGGCGGCGTCGGACGCCGTGCCCACGCCGGCATCCACGATGACCGGCACCTTCGACTGCTCGCGGATGATGCGGATGTTGTTCGCGTTCTGGATGCCGAGCCCCGATCCGATGGGCGCGCCGAGCGGCATCACCGCGGCAGCGCCGGCGTCCTCGAGCTTGCGGCACACCACCGGATCGTCGTTCGTGTAGGGCAGGACGACGAAGCCGTCGTTCACCAGCACGCGGGTGGCCTCGACGAGCGCGGCCGTGTCGGGGAAGAGCGTCTTCTCGTCGCCGATCACCTCGAGCTTCACCCAGTTCGACATGCCGGCCTCGCGCCCGAGACGCGCCGTGCGGATGGCCTCGTCCGCTGTGTAGCAGGCCGCCGTGTTGGGCAGCAGGAAGATTTTCGAGGTGTCGATGTAGTCGAGCAGCGACTCGGTCTTACGGGTGAAGTCCACGCGGCGCACTGCCACCGTCACCATGTCGGCGCCCGAGGCCTCGTGTGCGGCGCGCATCACCTGGTTCGACGAGTACTTGCCGGTGCCGACGATGAGGCGGGAATGGAACGTGCGGCCGGCGATGACGAACGGGTCGGACATGGGGGGATTGTACCTCCTGACGGGAGGGGGGCTGAGCCTGCCGGGAGGCGGGCTGAACCTGTCGGGAGGGACTCGATCGGGAGGGTCTACCCACCCCCGACGAAGTTCACGATCTCAATCACATCGTCCGGGCGGATGGGCGTGTCGTCGTAGCGCGCCCGCTTGACGACCGTCTCGTTCAGCTCCACGGCCACGCGGCGGGAGTCGATGTCCAGGTGAGCCAGCAGCGTCGCGACGGTCAGGGGACCGGGGACCTCGCGCGGTTCGCCGTTCAGAGTGACGTTCATCGCTGACTCGTAGCGTACCAGAACAGTCCAGAAGCGTTCCATATTCATCAGGATGCGGTCATCACCGGGGCGAATTTGAACACCTGTTCGAAGGCATATAATTGACCGGATATGTCTCCGCTGGCCTCGGCATCCGACCCGCTTGGTCTTCCTGGATTCACGTTTGCCGATCTGCACGATCCCGGACGCCTGGCGGACCTCTATCGGCAGTTCACCTCCGCGGTCGCGGCCACCGAGCCGGAGCTGTGGCAGCAGTGGGAGCAGTACCGGGCCGTGCCCGAGTCGCTGGGCGCGGTCGCGCGCGGCAACCTCATCGTGCAGATGGCGCCGCACGTCAGCCGTTTCGTCGCGCAGCTCTTCGGAGTGGGGCCGGCCGCCGACGAGCTGGTGGCCGCCACCCGCGCTTACGACGACCTCTTCCGCTTCAAGAACGACTTCGTCAAGCGGCGGTCACTGCCGCTGCTGAAGGGCGGCGCCCGCGTCTCGGCCACGCCCGAGGATCACGCGTTCGTCGAGGCGATCATCGCCAGCGCTCGCGCCGGGGCCGAGGCGGCCATCTCCCGCGTCGGCTGCATGCTGCTGGACCGCGAAGAGGCAGCGCGCGCGTCGGGCGACGAGACCGCGAAGGCGGCGGTCGCCGCCGACATCGACAAGATGAAGCGCTGGGCGGCCGCGCACCTTCACGATCCGCGCTACCGCGACTGGGTGATCTTCCGGTTCCCCGAGACGATGGATGCGGAGCACCTGGTCCACGTCACGCGGCCCCATCCCGCCCATCCCGAGATCGTCACCGGGCCGGACGCCAGGCTCCGGCGGCGCGAGGGGTTCGTGCTCACCGACGCGCGCTACACGCCGCGCGAGACGCTGAGCGAGATTCACTACTGCGTGCTGTGCCACGAACGCGACAAGGACACGTGCTCGAAGGGCATCAGGGACAAGGAGGGCACGGTCACCGAGAACGCGCTCGGCATCAGGCTGGCCGGCTGCCCCCTGGACGAGAAGATCTCCGAGATGCACACCGTGCGGAAGCGGGGCGACGCCGTCGGCGCGCTGGCGATTGTCACCGTGGACAACCCGATGGTGCCTGGCACGGGCCACCGCATCTGCAACGACTGCATGAAGGCCTGCATCTACCAGAAGCAGGAGCCGGTGAACATCCCGCAGGTGGAAACCGGCGTGGTCACCGACGTGCTCCAGCTGCCGTTCGGGGTGGAGATCTACGGCCTGCTCACCCGGTGGAACCCGCTCAACATCAAGCGCCCCTACGCGCTGCCGTACAACGGGAAGAACGTGCTGGTGGTCGGCCTGGGACCCGCAGGCTACACGCTGTCGCACTACCTGCTGAACGAGGGCTTCGGCGTCGTGGCCATCGACGGCCTGAAGATCGAGCCGCTCGCCGACGACATCGTCGGGGCCCACGGTCACCCGCCGCGGCCGATCCAGCAGTGGAGCGAGATCTACCACGCGCTGGACGAGCGCGTGCTCGAGGGCTTCGGTGGCGTGTCCGAGTACGGCATCACGGTACGGTGGGACAAGAACTTCCTCACGCTCATCCACCTCACGCTGGCGCGCCGGCGGAAATTCAAGGTGTACGGCGGGGTGCGCTTCGGCGGGTCGCTCCCCATCGAGGAGGCCTGGCAGCAGGGCATCGATCACGTGGCCATCGCGGCGGGCGCGGGCCGGCCGACCATCATCGACATCAAGCACAACCTGATTCGCGGCATCCGCAAGGCCAGCGACTTCCTGATGGCGCTGCAGCTGACCGGCGCCTTCAAGAAGGACGCGCTGCCGAACCTGCAGGCGCGCCTGCCCGCCGTGGTCATCGGCGGCGGCCTCACCGGCGTCGATACGGCCACCGAGCTGATGGCCTACTACCCGCTCCAGGTGGAGAAGACGCTGGCGCGCTACGAGACGTTGTCGAAAGACCTCGGTGAGGCGCGCGTGCGCGGCATGTTCGATGCGGAGGAGCTGGGCATCCTCGACGAGTTCCTGGCGCACGGCCGCGCCGTGCATGCCGAGCGCGCCCGCGCGAAGGCCGCGGGTGAAGCACCCGATTTCATCACGCTCATCCGCGGCTGGGGCGGCGTGACGCTGGCCTACCGCAAGCGCCTGCAGGACTCGCCCGCGTACCGCCTGAACCACGAGGAGGTGACCAAGGCCTTCGAGGAAGGCATTGCGTTTGCCGAGAACATGAACCCGGTCGAGGCCGTGCCCGACGAGTTCGGACACGTGAAGGCGATGGTGTTCACGCGGCCCGGCGACGGCGGCGACGAGCGGGTCGAGCTGGCGGCGCGCACCGTGCTCGTGGCCGCGGGCACCGCGCCGAACGTCACCTACGAAAAGGAGCATCCCGGCACGTTCAAGCTGGATGGCCGGCAGCGCTTCTTCCAGGGCTTCCGCGCGGTGAACAAGGCCGACGGCACGTTTGCGCTCGAGGCCGACCCGAACGGCTTCTTCACCTCGCACGACTCCGAGGGCCGCTTCGTCACCTACTACGGCGACAACCACCCGCGTTACCACGGCAACGTCGTGAAGGCGATGGCGTCGGCCAAGGACGGCTATCCGCACGTGGTGGCGCTCTTCGCGGACGCGATCGCACGGCTGGATCCCGCCGCGCAGCCGGCGCGTGAAGAGGCCTGGGGCCGCCTGGTCTCCCGCTTCGACGATCAGCTGCTCGCGCGGGTCGAGCGGGTGGTCCGCCTCACGCCGACCATCGTCGAGGTGATCGTGAAGGCTCCGGCCGCGGCGCGGCACTTCCACCCGGGGCAGTTCTATCGCCTGCAGAACTTCGAGCGCCGGAGCCCGCACGTGCACGTGGATGACCACGTGGCCTCGA
>Ga0209705_10000081_pt1 | contig 47186 bp, 41 predicted proteins | sample PPLLaktember2015_5_FD_187262 | JGI IMG/M metagenome (GOLD analysis project Ga0209705, IMG submission 187262) | Freshwater sediment microbial communities from Prairie Pothole Lake near Jamestown, North Dakota, USA - PPLs Lake P8 Core (1) Depth... | ecosystem: Environmental > Aquatic > Freshwater... | reverse complement strand
GGCGCCTTCAAGAAGGTAGTGCTGATGGTGGCGGGCACCGCGATGCAGGCGTACGGCCAGAAGATCGAGCAGGAGCAGGAGGTACTCACCTACCTGGCCGATCTCGTCACCGACGCCTACACCGCCGAGAGCGCCGTGCTGCGCGCCATCGACGCCACGAACCGCAAGGTGCAGGACGCCTCGCTGCACGTGGACGCCGCCTCCGTCTTCACCCACGAGGCCGCGGGCCGTGTGGAGCTGAACGCCCGCGCGGCGCTGGCGGCAATGGCGGACGGCGACGTGCTGCGCACGCAGCTGGCCGCGCTCCGGCGGCTGCTGAAGGTGACGCCGGCGAACACGGTCGCCATGCGGCGACGGCTCGCAGACGCAACGGTTGGCAAGGGGGGTTACCTGTTTGCGTGAATCTATTGATTTCTTGATGTGGTGATCTGGAGATCGATCTGGCGAACTATTGATCTGATGAGCTATCTGTTGATCTCGCGATCGCAGCGCACGTGCGCGCTCGACTAGAATGCGCTGGATGATTCGCCACTGGTCGCGCGTCGGTGGGCTCGTGCGCGTCGGTGGGCTCGTGCTCGCCGGGGCACTGCTGGGCGGGTCGCCGGCGGCGGCTCAGCACGCGCCCTCGCCGCGGGACGATGAGCAGCGCGCCATCCTGCGCGAGCTGGTCGAGATCAACACGTCGCCGGAGGGCGGCAGCGTGGCGCCCGCGGCACGCGCGGTGGCGGCACGGCTGACGGCTGCCGGGTACGGCGCTGCCGACCTCGAGCTGATCGGCCCGAATGCGTCCTGCGTCAACGTGGTGGCCACGCTGCGCGGGCGCGACACGAGCGCGCGCCCGGTGCTGCTCATGGCCCACCTCGACGTGGTGCCCGCCCGGCGCGCCGACTGGCAGTTCGATCCTTACGTCCTGCGCGAGGAGAAGGGCTGGTTCCTCGGCCGCGGCGTGCTCGACAACAAGGCCGGCGCCTCGGTGCTGATTGCGAACATGATGCGGTGGAAGCGCGAGGGCTTCGTGCCTGCGCGCGACCTGGTCACGGTGCTGACCTGCGACGAGGAGACCACCGCCGAGGCCGGCATCCGCTGGCTGCTGGCCAACCGGCCCCGGCTGGCCCAGGCCGAGTACGCGCTCAACACCGATGCGGGCGGCGTAGAGCGGCGCGGGTCGGGCCGTGTGGCCTTCTACGTGCAGGCGGCCGAGAAGTCGTACGTCACCTTCGCGCTCACCGCGCGGAACGAGGGTGGACACTCGTCGGTGCCTCGCCCCGACAACGCCATCTACGCCCTCGCGGCCGCGCTGGGCCGATTGGCTGCACACCAGTTTCCCGTGCAGTACAACCCGGTGTCGCAGGCCTCGTTCGCGCGCGTCGCCACGCTCGAAGCGGGCCAGCTGGCGGACGATCTCGCCGCTGCTGGCCGCGGCGAGACCAGCGGCGCCGCCATCGAGCGCCTGTCGGCGGTCCCGCACATCGGCGCCGACCTCCGCACCACCTGTGTCGCCACCATGCTCGCGGGCGGACACGTCGAGAACGCCCTTCCCCAGTCGGCGACGGCCACGGTGAACTGCCGCGTCATGCCAGGCGTGCCCGAGGCCGAGGTGAAGCGCGCGCTCGAATCGGTGGTGGCCGACCCGACCATCACGGTCTCGACCACCTATCAGATGGTCCCGAGCACCGCGTCCCAGCTGCGCGACGATGTGCTGCCCGCCATCGAGAAGGTGGCCACCGGATTCTGGCCCGGGGCGACGGTCGTGCCAGGCATGTCGGCCGGTGCGACCGACGGGCTCTACCTGCGCAACGTGGGCGTGCCCGTCTTCGGCATTTCCGGCATCGAGATCGACCCCGCGGAGGACCGCTCGCACGGGCTCGACGAGCGGGCGCCGGTGAAGTCGGTCTTCGAGTCGCGGGAATACTGGTACACCCTGATCAAGGCGCTCGTCGGCCCCGCCTGAACGCCGAGTCGTTCTCTCAGAGCCGCAGATTGCTGCAGATTTCGCAGATTCGGCTTGCTGCAGCCGACGAAGCGGCGCTCAGCGGCTTCGCCGCTGGCGGGAGTGCGAGGGGCTCCGGACGAGCAATGGCGGGCTTGCAGCAGAAGGCCGGAGGCTCGAGCCCTTGCTCGTCCGGAACCCATCGCACTCCCGGCCACGCGCGCGGTGAGCGCGCGCGTGAGCGCCGCCCGCGGACGCTCCGATCGATCGGCGCTCAGCTGCGGCTTCGGTGCTCTGCGCCATCTGCGTTCATCTGCGGCCCTCGTGCTCCGCGCCATCTGCGTGTAGCATAGGCGGCAATGACCACCCACGCTGATCTGGGCACCGACCAGGCTCACCTGCTCCATCCCCTTCACCATCCATCCGCCTACGCCGCGACGCGCATCTGGGTGTCGGGCCAGGGGGCGCTCATCAAGGACTCCACGGGGCGCGAGTACATCGACGGCCTCTCAGGGTTGTGGAACGTGAACATCGGGCACGGCCGGACCGAGCTCGGCGACGCCGCGAAGGCCCAGATGGACACGCTGGCCTTCCACTCCGCCTACGCCGGCGGCACGAACGAGAAGGCCATCGCGCTCGCCGAGAAGATGAGCGAGATCGCGTACCCGTCCATCAACACGTTCTTCTTCACCAGCGGCGGCGCCGAGTCGTCCGAGAGCTCGTTCAAGACCGCGCGCTTCTACTGGAAGGCCGTCGGCAAGCCCGACAAGATCAAGGTGATCTCGCGGCACCGCGCCTATCACGGGCTCACCCTCGCCGCCATGAGCGCCACCGGGCTGTCGGTGTTCTGGCCGATGTTCGAGCCCCGCACGCCCGGCTTCCTCCACATCGACGCACCCGACCCGTATCGGTTCGTGAACACCGATCCGAGCGTCAGCCTCGGCGTGGCCGCCGCCAACAAGCTCGAGGAGGCCATCCTGCGCGAGGGCCCCGACACCGTGGCCGCGTTCATCGCCGAGCCCGTCCAGGGCGCCGGCGGCGTCATCGTCCCGCCGGCCGACTACTTCGGGCGTATCCGCGAGATCTGCAACCAGTACGACGTGCTGCTCATCTCGGACGATGTGATCACGGGGTTCGGGCGGACGGGCCGGTGGTTCGGGCTGGACCACTACCGCGTGGAGCCCGACATCATGCAGTTTGCCAAGGGCATCACCAGCGGGTACGTGCCGCTCGGGGGTATTGGCGTGTCGGACAAGGTGCGCGACGTGATCAACGGCGTGCCGGCCTCGAAGCGCTGGATGCACGCCTACACCTACTCGGGGCATCCGACGTGTTGCGCGGTGGCGTTGGCGAACATCGACATCATGGAGCGCGAGCGCCTCGTCGAGCGCGCCGCCGCGAGCGGCGCGCGGTTGCAGGAGAAGCTGCGGGGCCTCGAGTCGATGGACGGCGTGGGTCACACGCGCTGCCAGGGTCTGATGGGGGCGGTGGAGGTCGTCGCCGACAAGGCAACGAAGCAGCTGTTCCCGGCGCAGGCCGCCGTCACGCCGAAGCTGATGGACGCGATGCTCGAGCGCGGGCTCTATACGCGCGCGGTGATGGACTGCATCTGCATCGCCCCGCCGCTGGTGACCACGGACGCCCAGATCGATCAGCTCGTCGACATCGTCCGCGAGTCCGTCGCTGCCGTCGTGAGCGCAGCACGGGAGATGGCCGCGACGACGTAGAAGCCGGGAGGCCCGTTCGAGGCGACCGTCCGGGGCATCCAACGGTCGCCCGTGCTACCGTGTGCGCATGTCCACAGCGGCAATCGTCCTGCACTCCGTACTGCGATGGGTGGTGATCCTGCTGGGCGTGCTGGCCGTGGCGCGGGCATTTTCCGGCCGCTCCGGCGCACGGTCGTGGACCGCCGCCGACGCCACGCCGGGCCGGCTCTACACGATGGCGCTCGACGTGCAGATGGTGATCGGGCTGCTGCTGTACTTTGTCTTCAGCCGCATCCTGTCGATCGCCGGCGCCGACTGGGGCGAGGCGATGGGCAACACGGCCATCCGCTACTGGGTGGTCGAGCACCTGGCCGCCATGGTCGTGGCCATCGCGCTGGCGCACGTCGGGTCCGTGCGGGTGCGGAAGGCCGCCACCGACGCCGCCCGCTTCAAGCAGGCGGCGCTCTTCTACGGCCTGTCGCTGTTCCTCGTGCTGCTCGCGTCGCCGTGGCCCGGGTTGCCCTACGGGCGGGCGCTGCTGAGGCTCTGGTAGCGTACGGGCGGGCCTGCCTCGCCGAAGCTCGGAACGAGCGGAGGCGGGTGCGGGCAGCTGCGATGAGTGTAAGCCCCGGGAACCCCGAGAACCCGAGAACCCGAGTACCTACCGTCGCGACCAGTAGTAGTAGAACGGCAGCCCGAGCGCCACCAAGCCCAGCCCCGCGATCGACTCAGTGGGTCGCTCCACCAGCGTATTCCACACCAGCGCGAACGAGCCCAGCACGTAGAGCCCGGGGATGATCGGGTAGCCGAGCGCCTTGTATGGGCGAGGCGCACCGGGACGGCGCCACCGCAGCACGAAGATGGCCACGCCGCCCAGGGTACCGAAGAGGACCGACGCGAACGTCACGTAGGTGAACAGGGCCTCGTATCCCCCGCTCAGCGTCAGCAGCACCGACCACGCGCTCGTGACGATCAGCGCCACGTGGGGCGTGTGATACACCGGATGCACGTTGGCCACCGATCGGAAGAAGCGGCCGTCGGCCCCCATCGCAAAACAGACGCGAGACGAGGCGATGATGCCCGCGACGTTGCACCCGAACGTCGAGATGACGACGCTGCCCGCGACGAGGCCGGCGCCGACCGGGCCGACCAGCACCGTCACGACCTGCTCGGCAATGCGCGTCACGCCGGACATCTGCTCGACGGTCATGGCGTGGACGTACGCGAAGTTCACCGCCACGTAGATGGCGGTCAGGATCAGGGTGCCGAGAATGAGCGCGCGCGGAACGTTCCTGGCAGGGTTGGTAATCTCGCCGGCCGCGAAGGCCACGTAGTACCAGCCTTCGTAGGTCCACATCACGGCGATCATGATGACGCCGAACGAGGCCAGCGGGCGCACGACGCTCTCGGGCACGACGGGCGTGTAGGCCGGCTCCACCTGTCCGAAGGCAATGGCCAGGAGCGGGATGGCGATGAGCCCGCCGATCTTCACCACGGTGAGCACGGTGTTGACCAGGTTGCCCTGCTTGATGCCGACGTAGTTGATGGCCGTGATGAGAATCACCGAGGAGGCGGCCACGAGCTGGCCGGCGCTGAGGCTCCACGGCCCCCACGGCATGTCCATCGCCAGGAGCACGCGATCGGTGCCGAGCGACGGGACGAAGTAGCTGAAGTACTCGGCGAACCCGACGGCGACGGCCGCCACGCTGCCGGTGAGGATGACGAGCAGGCACGCCCACCCGAAGAGGAAGCCCAGCACGGGGCCGTACGCCTCGCTGAGGAACACGTAGAGGCCCCCCGAGCGCGGGAACATCGAGCCCATTTCCGCGTAGGTGAGGCCGCCGGCCATAGCCAGCATCCCGCCGGCCGCCCAGGCCACGAGGACCAGGCTGACGGAGGGCAACTCCTCCATCATGATGCCGGTCGTCAGGAAGATGCCGGAGCCGAGGACGCTGCCGATGACGAGGAGGGTAGCGCCCGAAAGACCGATGGCCCGCACGAGCTGGGCGTCCGCGGCGTCGGCGGGCGGTTTTGGCGTAGGAACGGACGATGTCACGGTGCCGCGGACTGTAACACGCCGCGGCCCGGTCCATACAGCACCTGCCCCGGTCGCGCACCGGTGTGGCGGCCGTGGTCGATGACGACCTGTCCGTTCACCAGCACGTAGTCGATGCCCCGGGGCGCCCGCGTGGGCGCGTGGTAAGTGGCCAGGTCTTCGATCGTCGTGAGATCGAAGATGACGACATCGGCCCAGCCGCCCTCGCGGATGGCGCCGCGCCCGTGGAGGCGCATGCGCGTGGCCGGCCAGGACGTCATCTTGCGGATGGCCTCTTCGAGCGTCAGCACGCCGCGCTCCCGCACGTAACGTGCGAGGACGCGGGGGAAGTTGCCGTACGCGCGTGGGTGCGTCAGGCCGGTCGGGTCCTGCCCTCCTTCGGTGGCCGCGGCGCCGGCATCGCTGCCGATGCTCGTCCACGGGAAACGAAGCGCCGTCTCGAGATCGGCCTCGCTCATCATGTGGAAGATGGCCATCACGCGGCCGCTGCCCGCGGCGACGAGGTCGAACGCCGCGTCGGCCGGGTCCTTGCCCCAGACCTTCCCGATCTCCTCGAGGCTCTTGCCTTCGAAGCGCGCGTGCTCGGGGTTGCGCGCGTTCGAGAGCACTACGCCGCTCCATCCGCCCGCCGCCTCAACCAGGTTGGACCATCCGGGCACGCCCGACACGATCTCGCGCTTGAGCCCGGCGCGGATCTCGGGATTGGCCAGCCGCTGCAGGAGCGCGCCGCGGCCGCCCTCCTGCGCCCACGCCGGGATGGTGGCCTCGAGACCCGTGCCGCCAGCGGTGTAGACATACATGTCGGCGGCGACGTCCACGCCACGCGCGCGCGCCGCCTCGATGGTGCGCCCAGCCTCGGCCATCAGCGTGCCCCAGCCCGGCTGGTGGGCCACTTTCAGATGGAAGATCTCCACCGGCAGGCCGGCGCGTTCGCCAATCGCAATCGCTTCTTCAATGGCCGAGATCAGCTTCGGGCCCTCGTCGCGCATGTGGCTGGCGTAGATGCCCCCGTACCGCGCCGCCACACGGGCCATCTCCACCAGTTCCTCGGTCGTCGCGAAGCTCCCGGGCGGGTAGATCAGCGCGGTGGTCATCCCGATCGCGCCCGCGCGCATGGCGGTGTCGAGGATGGCCTGCATGCGCGGCAGCTCGTCGGCCGTGGGCGCGCGCGCGGTGTTGCCGAGGACCGCCGTGCGGGCCTGGGCCTCGCTGAAGTAGCTGCCGAAGTTGATGCTGATGCCGGTCCTCTCGAGGCCCGCGAAGTACTCGGCCACCCGCTCGGCTGGCACCGGCGTACCCCCCTCGCCGCCGATAGCGGTGGTCACGCCCATCCGGAGCTTGTTGGTCGCCAGGCCGCTGGTCGGCAGCACGCTGCCGGACTGGTCCATCATGTCGATCCAGCCGGGCGAGACAAAACGGTCGCTGGCATCGATCTCCTCGCGCCCGCGTCCCGCCACGCGGCCCACGGCGACGAATCGCCCGTCCTCGATGGCCACGTCGGCACGGATCCAGGGATTCCCCATCCCGTCCAGGACACGGCCGCCGCGGATGACGATGTCGTAGGCCGGCGCCTGGGCCATGCCGGCCACGCCGATGGCGAGTGCCGCAACGGCGATCAGCGCGGCAGGGGTGGTGAGGCGGGCTCGTGGCATGGCGAGCATGATAGCCACAACGCAGATGACGCCGATGCCGGATGGCGGAACGGCCCGCGCCTCTCACGATCCGGGGGGCAGCCGACAAGCCAAAGATCTCCTCGAGGAATCTGTGTAATCTGCGTAATCTGCGGCATCTGCGGCATCTGCGGCATCTGCGTTGCGGACCGAAACGGAGTCATCATGCGCGCCTTCATCTTCGCGATCGGCATTGTCGCCACTACGGCGCTCTCGGCGTTGGACACCGGCGCCGCGGGCACCTGGCACTGGCTGCAGAAGCTCGCCACGACGGCCAGCCTGATGCACACGACAGCGCACCCGGACGACGAACACGGCGGCATGCTGGCGCTGGCCAGCCGCGGCCTGGGGGCACGCGTGTCCCTGCTCACGCTCACGCGCGGCGAGGCGGGCGACAACGCGCTGGGCCCGCAGCTCTTCGACGCGCTCGGCCTCATCCGCACCGAGGAGCTGGCAGTGTCGGACCGGTACTACGGCGTAGACCAGCAGTACTTCACGTCGGTGGTGGACTACGGCTTCTCGAAGCGCCTGGAGGAGGCGTTCGACAAGTGGGGCCGCGAGAACGTCCTCCGCGACGTCGTCCGGATCATCCGCACCGAGCGCCCGCTCGTCATCGTCTCGCGGTTCCGGGGGAACCAGCGGGATGGTCATGGCAATCACCAGACGGCGGGGTTGCTGACGCAGCAGGCGTTCGAGGCCGCGGCGGATCCCGGGATGTTTCCGGAGCAGATCCAGGCAGGGCTTCGGCCGTGGCAGGCGAAGAAGCTCTACATCGGGGGGATGCGACAAGACGAACCGTGGACCGTCGTGGTCGACACCGGCCGCTACAGTCCGTGGTTGGGGGACTCGTTCGAGAACATCGCGCGCACGGGGCTCAGCTTCCAACGATCGCAGAACGGCGGCCGGCTGGTGCGAATGCAGGGCCCGGTGATCAGCTACTACCGCCGCGCGGACGCCGGCGCCGTACCCGGCAGCCGCGAGGACGGCTTCTACGATGGCCTCGACACGACCATCCCCGGGCTCTTCAAGGTGCTGGGCCATCCGGAACCACCGGAGGCGGCGGCGCTCCTCCAGCCCATCGATGCGGCGGTACAGGAGGCCATCCGCACATTCGACGGCCGGGATCCGTCGACTATCGTCCCCGTGCTCGCGCGCGGGCTCTCCGCGGCGCGGGTGGCTCACCGCGAGTTGATCACCGACCCGGACGCCACGCTGGTCCTCGCGCGGAAGATAGACCAGTTCCAGATGGCCATCAACACGGCGCTGGGCCTGGAGCTCATCGCCGAGGCGCGGCCTCCATCCACACCACGTGACGCTGGCGCGGCCAGTCCTTTCGCGCCGCCGCCGGTAATGGGACCCATCGTGCCAGGCCAGGCCTTCGAGGTGCACGTCTCGCTCAGCAAGGGCAGCACGGCCCGCATCGATGAGACCAGCGTGTCGCTCGAGCTCGGCCGGGGCTGGCAGGTCGAGGGCGAACGAATGGCGATATCGGACTTCTCCGCGCCTCCCCCATCCGACTGGCGCCCACCCGTGCGGCGTGCGTTCGTGGTCAGGGTTCCGGCAGATGCCCCGATCAGCACGCGCCCGTACTTTTCGCGCGCCTCCATCCAGGATGCGCGCTACGAGGTCGCGGACGCCTCGCAGTTCGGCCATCCGTTCACCCAGGCGCCCCCCGCTGCCGTCGTCCGCTACCGCATCGGCGAAGTGCCGGTCGAGGTCCGCGCCAGCGTGAGACGACGTGAGGCGAGGTCGCCCTACGGCCACGTGATGCGCGAGCTGCGCGTGGTGCCGGCCGTGTCCCTCACCGTGTCTCCAACCACGGCCGTCGTGCCGCTTGCGGCGGCCACCAGGCGCGTGGGCATCACGGTGGATCTGCTGAACAGCCGCGATGCCGGCAGCAAGGGGGCCGTGAGGCTGCGCGTGCCGCAGGGGTGGACGGTGGAGCCGGCCCAGGCGCCGTTCGCCTTCGCGCGTGCGGGCGAGCGCGCGTCGTTCCGCTTCACGGTCACGATGCCCTCCATCGAGAACCGGATGTACGACGTGCGGGCGGTCGCGACGGTGGACGGCCGCGAGTACACCGAGGGCTTCGAGGAGATCGACTTCCGGGATCTCGAAGCGCGACACCTGTACCGCCCCTCTACCATTGGCGTGCGCGGCATCGACGTCGCCGTCGTGCCGGGCTTGAAGGTGGGCTACGTGATGGGCATCGGCGACCAGGTGCCGCAGGGCATCCAGCAGCTCGGCTACGAGGTGACGCTGCTGGACGAGCGGGCCCTGGCCAGCGCGGACCTGTCGCCGTTCGACGCCATCATGACCGGCACGCGCGCCTATGCCGTGCGCGAGGACCTGAAGACCTACAACCAGCGCCTGCTGGACTACGCGCGGAACGGCGGGCATCTGATCGTGCTCTACAACACGCAGGAGCTGGTGCCGAACCAGTTCGCGCCATTCCCCGGCGAGCTCACTCCTCGCGCGGAGGAAGTGTCGGAGGAGGATTCACCGGTCGAGATCCTCGCGCCGGATGCGCCGATGCTGAACGTCCCCAACAGGATCACTGCCGCCGACTTCGACGGCTGGGTGGAGCAGCGCGGCTCGAAGTTCTGGAGCGCGTGGGACCCGGTCTACACCCCCATCGTCGCGACCTTCGACAGGGGGCAGGACCCACAACGGGGCGGATGGCTGTGGGCGAAGGTTGGCAAAGGGCACTACACCTATTTCGCATACGCGTTCCACCGGCAGCTGCCGTACGGGGTGCCCGGCGCGTACCGCTTGCTGGCCAACCTGCTTGCGCTCGGGCGCAGCGGCCGATGAAGCATCCCGGACACACGCCCCCGTTCCGCGGCCCCGACGGCGAGAGCCTGCCAAACAGCATCGCCGAGATCGGTTACCGCCGCCTCGGCGGGCTCGACCAGTGGGTGATGATTCGCGGTGAGAGCCTCGACAACCCGCCGCTGATCCTCCTGCACGGCGGCCCTGGCATGTCCGAAACGTTCTTCTTTCGTCACTTCAACGCGGCGCTCGAGAAGTCCTTCACCGTCGTCTATTGGGACCAGCGTGGCACCGGCAAGTCGTTCGACCGCGCGATTCCCAGGTCGTCCATGACCGTTGAGCAGTTCGTCACCGACCTCAGCGAGCTGGTCGAGGCGGTGCGCGCGCGCGTTGGAAGCAGGAAGGTGGTGCTGTTCGGGCACTCCTGGGGCTCCGCGTTGGGCACGCTCTACGCTGCGAGGTTCCCGGAGAAGGTCGCCGCTTATGTCGGCAGCGGACAGGTCGGGGACTCGCAGGCCGGCGAGGCGGCATCGTACGCCTTCGCCCTCGCTGAGGCCGAGCGGCAAGGCAACCGACGGGCCCTGAAGGCGCTGCGCGCCATCGGGCCACCGCCTCACACGGCAAAGAGCCTGTGGGTCGAAAGGACTTGGCTCTCCCGTCTCGAAGGCCTGGCGACCGCCAAGGTCATGTGGGAGACCGCTCGTCTGTTCCTCGAGGGGCCCGAGCGATCGGTCTTCGACGTGCGCAACATGCTCCGTGGCTTCCGCTTCTCCATCGACGCCATGTGGGACGAGGCGTCGAAGCTCAACCTGCTGACGGCCGTACCCGCGCTCGAGATGCCCGTGTTCTTCTTCCTCGGTCGCCGCGATCACTGGGTCCCACCCGAGACCAGCGTGGCCTATTTCAACGCCCTGACCGCGCCGTCGAAGACGCTCGTCTGGTTCGAGGAATCGGGACACGAGCCATTCGTGGACGAGCCGGAGAAGTTCAACGCATCGATGGTGAACCTGGTGCGGCCCGTCGTGACCTGACGCACGATCACGAACTCCGGCGGCCCCGCGTGAACACGTAGTAGGCGACCACCGCCGCGGCGAGGAACGCGAACGAGAAGACCATGCCCTCGCGCGGCCCGGTGAAGAAGATGTAGAGCCACAGCGCCAGCGACAGTAGCGCCGGCAGCGGGTACAGCCACATCGTGAAAGGCTGCGGAATGTCGGGCCGATACCGCCGGAGCAGGATGACCGCGGCGCACTGCCAGATGAACCGCACCAGGATCTGCACCTGGATGAGCCAGCTCACGAGCTGTCCCAGCGTGAAGAAGCAGAACGGCAGCGAGATGAGCGTGATGACCACCAGCGAGACGTGCGGGAAGTGCTTGGTGGGGTGCACCTTCGCGAACACCGCGAAGAAGTCGCCGTCGCGCGCCGCCGCGAAGGGGATGCGCGAGTAGCCCAGGATGGTGGCGTAGAGCGACGCCGCAGCCACGAACAGGATCAGTCCCGTCATCGCCATGCCCGCGATGCGGCCCGTCCCGGGGTCCGCGAAGGTCCGGACGATGAATTCCGAGGCGATGGTCCGCAGCTGCGCCGCCTCCTGCCACGGGATCAGCCCCAGCACCACGATGGTCATCGCCATGTACAGCGCGGCGACGATGAAGATGGACATGACAATGGAGCGAGGCACCGTGCGACCCGGATCCACGATCTCCTCGCCGATGTTGCACACCTGGTTGTAGCCGCCGTAGCTGTACATCGCCAGCACCGAGGCCGCGCCGACGCTGGCCGCGAGCGACCCGTCGAACGAGTACGCGGCCGGCGGGAAGTCGAACGCCATCGAGGGGGAGAACGTGAACAGCCCCACGACGATGACCCAGCCGACGGTGACGAAGACGCCGACGAGCATCACCACGGCCAGGCGCCCGATGGACTCGATGTCGCGCCACAACAGCGCCGCCATGCCGACGCACACCGAAGCCGCCAGCAGGTGGTGCTGGATGGGCGTCATCGTCGTCCAGACGAACTGCAGGTAGTCGGAGAAGCCCACCGCGCCGCCGGCGATGGAGAGCGGCGCCACCAGGATCGTCTGGAAGATGAAGAGGAACCCCATCAATCGGCCCAGCCCGAACGGCTGGAACGCCTCGCGCAGGTAGAGATATCCACCGCCGCTGCCCGGCAGCGCCGCGCCGAGCTGCGCGTAGACCAGGCCGTCGGCCAGGGCCAGCACCGCGCCCGCGATCCACGCGTAGAGGACGTGCGGGCCGTTCATCGCCTGGATCATGAAGGGGATGGTGAGGAACGGCCCCACGCCCACCATGCTGATGATGTTGGTCGAGGTGGCCTGCAGCAGGCCCATCCGCCGGTCGAGGTGCGGCTGCTCCATCAGAGCGACAGGACCTCGACGAGCCGGGCCGCGGCGGCGTGGGTGGGCACCAGCGGGTTCAGCGCCAGCGCCTCGACCAGCGCCTCGCGCGTCCCCGTGCGCACGGCGGCGATGGTGGCGCGCTCGAAGGCCTTCACCTGCACGACCAGGTCGCGCACCTGCGGCGGCAGGGCCCCCACGTGCAGGGCGCGCGGTCCGTTCGCGTTCACCACCGCCGGCGCCTCGATCACATCGTCGTCCGCCAGCTCGGGGATGTTGCCCCGGTTCACCACGTTGAGCGGGATGATGGCGTTCGAGTGACGCACCATGGCCTGAATGGTGTTGAGCGCGATCTTGTCGTAGCCGGTGAGGTGCGCCCACGGCGCGGGGGCCTGGTGCCCGCCGTCCCCGCCGGATTCGAGCTGCATGTAGCCGGCGCTCCGCTCCGAGAGATACCGCTCGTAGCGCGCTACGGGGTCGAGCACGCCCTTCGCCAGGTCGTCGAAGAGCTCGCGCGTCAGGCGCGCAATGACCATGCCGCGCGTCTCTCCGGCCGCGCGCAGGTTGGCGACCGCGCGCTCGGGCGAGTCGTAGTAGAAGACGTACTCCGTGGGCAACAGCCGCAGCTCGCGCAGCCTCGCCGGGGAGAAGAGCGGCGTGCGATAGACGCGCGCGAGCGCGGCCTGGTCGTCCCACAGCCGTGCGAGCTGCGGCTCTCCGCGGTAATGCACCTCGCGGATGAACCCGAGGTGATTGAGTCCGACATAGTCGAAACCGCACTCGTCCGCCGGCAGGCCCAGCGCGTGCGCCACTTCCTGGAATACCTCGGCGGGCGTGTCGCAGATGCCGATCACGCGGGCGCCGGTTTCGTTCGTCAGGGCCTGCGTGACGAGCCCGGCCGGGTTCGTGAAGTTGATGATCCACGCGCGGGGCGCGAGGCGCACCACCTCCCGTGCGTACTCCACGAGGGGCGGGATGGTTCGTACGGCCATCGCGAAACCACCGGGGCCCACGGTTTCCTGGCCGACGAAGCCCAGCGACAGGGCGGCCTGCTCGTCGCGGACGCGCGCCTCGATGCCGCCCACGCGAAGGCTGGTGATGACGAACGCGGCCCCGTCGATGGCGGGTGCCGCCGAGGCGTGCGTGGTGACCCGCGCGGCGCCCGAGCGCCGGCCCGCCAGGTCGGCCACCACCTTCAGCCGCGGCTGGTCGGGATCGTAGAGCGCGAATTCGTCGATCCCCAACGCCGCTCCCGCGAGCCCATTCACCAGCAAGGGCACGCGCACGCCGGCGCCGCCGATGACCGCGATCTTCATGACGGTCTCCGGTCGCGGGTCTCCGGTCTCCGGTGTCCGGGCTCCGGTCGACGCGGAAGCGCGTCCAGCCCGCCGGCGGCACGTGTCGAGAAGCTGCCCACCCTCACGCCCGCGCGCAGGCAGGCCGCCACGGGCCGACCTCGAACCAGCGCGGCGAGGAAGCCGCCGTTGAACGCATCACCCGCGCCGGTCGTGTCCACGACCTTTACCTTCGGCGCCGCCGCGCGGACGATGGCACCAGCGGAGAGGGCGAAGGCGCCACGTGCCCCCTGCTTCACGACAACGTTTCGCGCGAGAGTCTGCCAGCGGCGAACGGCCTGCGCCAGGGTCGGCGCGCCCGTGTAGAGCCGCGCCTCGCGCTCGTTGACGAACACCCAGTCGAGCGCGCCAAGCAGCGGCTCGAACCCGCGCTGGCCGGGCAGCTCGTCGTGCCAGCCGAAGTCCCAGGACGTGGTCACGCCGCCGGCGCGCAGGCGCGTCAGCACGGGCAACCACGCGGGCAGGTCGCGCGGGCCAAGCGCCATGTGCACGTGCGTCGCCCGCGGGATCCTCCGCCGGAGCTCCGCCAGCACGCGCGCCTCGAGCTCGTCGTTGACGCCGTCGAACGTGGCGAACGCACGGTCGTGCCGCGTGGAGAGCGCCACCGACACGGCGTGTGCCTCGCCGGCTCGCTTCAGGTTCTGCACCCGCACGCCCTCGGTCCTCAGCCTGCGCACGGCCTGGTCTGACATGGCGCTGACGACCTGCACCCGCGCGCCGAGCCTAGCCGCGGCGACGGCGGTGATGACGGTGCCGCCACCCATGGTTCGCGTGAACTGCCGGGTCCGCAACTCTTCACCCGGCCGTGGCAGGCGCGGAAGACCGTGGAACACCAGGTCCTCGAACGCCTCTCCGACGGACACCAGGTCGAGGGACAGGGCCCGGGTCATCGAGCCGCTATTGAACCGTGACCGGGTAACTCACCGACCGCAGGGCGTCCGCGGCCGAGCCCTGCTTGTAGTCGAACGTGAGGGTGGTGCTCCCCGGCTTGACCGCCTTCAGCGTGAACACCTCGACTCCGCCCTTCGGCGATGTCTCGTAGGCCGGCTCCCCCTCGCGCATCACGATGCCGCCGTCCGAGCCCGCGCGGAGGGACCAGCGTCCGCCCGCGGCACGATCCGCGGCGAGCCGCGCGGTCATCCGCTGCCCGGCGCGCAGCGCGACCGGCCACCCGGAGGCGAGGTCGGTGACCATGGCCGCTGGCTGGTTGCCGAGCGGTGCCGATGCGGCAGGCAGGCCGACTGGGCCGCCCGACTCGGGCTTGGGCATCGTGGCGGGATCGACGGGCTTGAACACGGGCGCCTGCTGCGCGGCAGGCTCCTCGTGCGGCCCGCCGCACGCGGGGGCCATCAGCGCCCCGGTCAGGCAGGCGCCACGGATCCATGGTCCGACAGGCATCCGCGTATCTTAACGCCCTACTGAATGACGACGTACCGGGCCAGCCGCTTCACTTCCTTGTCGTCCACGTACTTCCCGATCTCCTTGTAGAACTGCTCCATCGTCTTCCAGGGGCGATACTCCTTGAACTCGCGAACCATCCGTTTGCCCGCGCCCGGGATGCTCAGGATGTCCTCGTCCGTGGCGGTGTTCAGGTTCACCGGGATGAAGCAGTACTGCGCGAGGCGCGCCGTCTCCTGGGCGTTCACGTACTTGCCGATCTCCTTGTCGAACTGGCCCCAGGTCTTCCACGGGCGATACTCGGCGAACTCGCGCGCCATGCGGTTGCCCGCGCCCGGCACCAGCAGGATCTCCTCCCGCATGGCGGTGTTCAGGTTGATGTGGATGAAGGCCTTGCCGTAGACGGCCGTGGCCTGCTCCTGCGTGAGCTTCTGGCCAAGGAGAAACGTGTTCAGGTCCACGATGCTCGCAAACGGCCGCGCGGCCATCAGCGCCTTGGCGATGGCCGACGTCATGTTCGGCGCCGCCAGGAGCTCGGCCTCGGTGGCGGTGTTGGCGTCCACGACGCCGAGCGATTTGCCCACCTGCGCGGAGGCGGCCACGCTCATTGCGCACACAAGGGCCACAGCAGACAGCGATGCGAGGAGAAGGCGGCGTGAGGTCATATCAACTCCGTATGGAAGGCTCCGTTGATTCGAGTTGCGGATGCCTGAACGTCCAGGCGAGGCCGAGCAGGCCGAACTGCACCATCATGCCGGGCGCCAGCGCGGGCGGCGACTTGGCCTGGAGCGCCTCGGTGAGCAGGGCCCATCCAGTCAGCGAGGGATCGACCTCGAGCTGGAACTCGCGGTTGGCCGTGAAGTGCAGCCAGCTGCCGAGCAGGCCGGCCACGATGAAGAGCGCCATCGTGCCGCGGAACACCAGGAACGCCAGGCGCGCCCCGGTGGCCGCGATCCACACGAGCCCCGCCAGCGCGACCGCAAAGAGCACGAGCGGGATGAACTGTTTCAGGTCCTCGTCGTGCCCGAGCAGCAGCAGCTCGGCGCACGAGCCCACCACGCCGAGCACGAAAACGGCGAGAATACTTCGCCGCAGCACGACATGGGCCGGATGCGCCATGATCGGCGCGAGTGTAACGGAGGAAGATGTGACCGAGATGAGACATTTCCTGGGGATCGGCCTTCTCGCCGCCAGCCTCTCGGCGTGCGCGCAGCCCGGCACCGGGCCCGCGCCGTCCGGTCAGGCCACGCCCGCCGGGGCGCCTGCCGCCACACCGGGGGCCGCCACCGGCCGGGATCCGCTGCCCGGCACGAAGCTGAGCATCGACGAGCTGCGTCAGCAGATGTTCCACGTGAGCGCGGGACGCCGCATGAAACCCGCCACCTGGCCGAACGGGGCACGCGTGGCCGTGGGACTGTCGTTCGACGTGGACAACGCCACCGCCACGCTCTCCACCGGGACCCTCGACTACGAGGTGATTTCGCGGGGCGAGTACGGCGCGGTGGATGGCCTGCCCCGCATCCTGCGCCTGCTCTCGCGCCAGCAGGTGCCGGCGTCGTTCTTCATCCCCGCGGTGAGCGCGCTGCTCCACCCGCAGATGGTGAAGGACATCCAGGCCGCGAACCCGGCCCACGAGATCGGCGTGCACGGCTGGATTCACGAGCGGCTCCCGCTGCTGAACGACGAGAAGGAGGAGCAGCGCATGCTGGACCAGTCCATCGAGACCCTGACGATGATGAGCGGGAAGCGGCCGGTCGGCTACCGGGCGCCGTCATGGAAGTTCAGCGGCTGGACGATGGGCCAGGTGAAGGCGGCTGGCTTCCTGTACGACAGCAGCCTGATGGCGAGCGACGATGCCTACGAGCTGCTGCTCGACGGCCAGCCCACGGGCATCGTGGAGCTGCCCATCGAGCGCATCCTGGACGACTTCCCGTACTTCGGGGGAAACGCCGACGGCTCGAACCCCTCACTGGGCGACGTCTACGAGGTCTTCCAGTCGGAGTTCGACGTGGCCTACGAGGAGGGCGGGCTGTACCTGCTGACCATGCACCCGCACCTCATCGGCCATCGCTCGCGGGCGGCGATGCTGGAGCGGCTCATTGGCTACATGAAGGGCAGGCCGGGGGTCTGGTTCGCGACGCACGAAGAGATCGCGCGGCACGTCAAGGGAGGCAGTTAGCGAACGGGGCGGGCGGGGGCGAGCACCCGCCCTGCCTCAATCCGCCGCGCGAACACCTTTGACGTGACGGTGGCACTGCACGCATCGCACCGTCATCGCGGCATAGTCGAGCGTGGCGCCGTTCAGGTCGCCGGCGCGGGCCGAGGCGGCCAGGTTGTCGGTCTCGCGCAGGAAGTCGGCACTGTGCCGCCGATACTCCGGCGTCTTCAGGACGCCCCACGAGGCGGTCTTGGTGAGCGCCCCGAGCTCCGTGGCCGCCTTCTCGAGCGCCGCGTAGTCCTCGAGTGCCAGGGCACGCAGCACCGCCTGGGCATGGTCCAACTTGAGCCGCATCACCTGGGGCAATTGCGACGGCTGGGCGGCAGATTCGGCGGCGCCGGCGCGTCCCGCGGCGGCAGCGCCCACCAGCGTCAAGGAGACAACGAGGGTGGCCATCAGCCACCGGTTCGCGAGGGGATGTCGCGAGGTCATGTGGAACCTCCTGCGAACAGTATGGCGCGGAATGGGTGGATTGCGCGGGATTCATCCCAGTCCCGGCCCGGATGTCAGCGGTTGTCTCGCCCGCGGCGGCGCATTCTTTAGTACTATTCGCCATCGTGCATCCAGACCTCGAAGAGACCATCGCCTTCCACGAGGCCATCATCGCGGAAGGCGGCAAGGCCCTTGTCGGCTACGACCTGCCGAAGATTCTGGCCAACGTCGTCCTGCTGTCGGAGATTCCGACCACCTACGACAAGAAGGAACAGCGCCAGGTGAACTCGGGCAACCTGCTGCTGCGCGGCGTGCCGGGCGTGGGCAAGACGTTCTTCGGCGTCATCCTGGCGGCCATCAGCAACGCCAAGTTCGCGCGCATCCAGGGGCGGGCCGACATGCAGCCCACCGAGGTCGTCGGGTTCCAGATGATCAATCCGGCCACCGGCGAGCTCATCACCGAGTTCGGCCCCCTGGCCGAGGCCGAGGTCATCCTGCTCGACGAGATCAACCGCATCCCGCTCAAGTCGCAGAGCGCCTTCCTCGAAGGCCTGCAGGACCGCACCGTCACGGTCGGCAAGACCACCTACGAGCTGCCAGCCTTCAACTTCGCCATCGCCACGATGAACCCGGTGGAGCTCGGGCAGGGCACGTTTCCGCTGTCCGAAGCCGCGACCGACCGCTTCGCGATGATGGTGAACATCGGCTACCTGCCAGCCGAGGAGGAGCGGAAGCTCGTGAACTTCGACTTCAAGCACATCCGGCTGAACCCGCTGATGTCGAAGGAGCGCATCATCCAGCTGCGCGCGGCCATCACCGAGCACGTGTTCCTGCACGAGCGGCTGGGCGACTACATCCAGCGGCTGGTGGCAGCCACGCGCCCCTACAACCCGGACACCGACTGGCACACGCACTCGGTGTCCGAACTGGTGGAGACCGGCGTGGACCTGGGGGCCTCACCGCGCGCCATCATCTGCTGGGGCCGCCTGGCCAAGGTGTACGCGCTGCTGGTCCGCAGGCGAGACGAGGTCTACCCCGAGGACATCCAGGACCTGGGGCAGTACGTGCTGGGCCACCGCATCTGGCTGGGACCGCACGCCGCCAGCCACGGCCTGACCCCTGACGCGGTGGTGAAGGACGTCATCGAGAAAGTGGCGATACCGTAACGTGTCGGAAGTCGGGAGTCGGGAGTCGGAGAACCTGAGAACCCCAGACCCCAGAACCCAAGACCCACGACCCAAGACCCACGACCCAAGACCCAGAACCGTGCGGACGCGCGAACAGGAAGTCGAACCGCTCATCAACCTCTCGGAAGTCACCGAGGTGGAACTGCTCATCCTGAAACGGATGCGCGAGTTCACGCCCGGCGAGCATGCCAGCCTCTTCCACGGGACCGGCTTCGACTTCGTGGGGCTGCGCGACTGGCAGGCGGGCGACCGCTTCGAGACCATCGACTGGGCGCAGTCGTCGCTCACCAACTTCAGCCCGATGGTCGTCCGGGAGTTCGAGCAGCCGACCACGTCCGGGGTCATCATCGCGGCGGACCGATCGGCGTCCACGCGGTGCGGCCTCGACGGGGTGCCCGTGGCCGTGACCATCGCGCGCGCCATCGCCACCATCGGGATGTCGGCGGTATTCTTCCAGGACTCGATCGGCCTCATCACCTTCGACGCCGGCACCAACGAGATGGGCGCCGTGCGGCCGCGCATCGGCAAGGGCCAGGTGATCCACTGCCTCGAGGCGTACCAGCGCGGCCGCGGCCTCCAGGACATGCGCAGGTCGCCGAGCCTGAGCGCCACGCTCATCGGGTTCTCGCGCAAGACCTCGCTGGTCCCGGTGGTCTCGGATTTCCTGTTCGACGATCCCGAGGCGGTGCTGCGCGAGCTGGCGCTGGCCAACAACGTGCACGACGTCTTCGTGGTGCTGGCCGACGCGGCCTATGCCTTCGAGCTGCCGCACGTGACGGCCGGGTGGGTGGAGGCCTTCGACGTGGAGTCGGGCCGCACGCGCCTGCTGTCGCGCCGCGAGGCCCGCGGCCTGAAGGCGCGCGTCACGGCATGGCAGGACGACGTCGCGAAGAAGGCGCGCGACCACGGGCTCGACGTGCTTCGGCTGAGCGCGGACCAGACTAAGTTCGACATCGCGCTGCTGGAATGGGTTCAGGAAAGACGGCTCAGGAAGAAGAGGTGAGTGGGTGCAGGGGTGCTGGGGTGCATTCAGTGTTGAACTATGGACTTTGAACTTTCGAACGGGCGGCTCATGAAGCGACTGGCGGTGTTCTCCCTCTTGACGAGCCTGGCGGGTGCGCCGTCGCTGTCGGCGCAGGGGCCGGGAGATCTGGTGGACGTCGAGGTCGAGCCCATCACGTGCTGGTGGCGCAGCTCGACCTCCGCCGTTCGATCCGGCGAGCCGTTCACGCTGACGCTCACCTGCCAGGTGGTGGAGACGGAGAGCACCAAGGTCATTCCCGACCAGTCGAAGCTCGATCCGGCGGTGGTGCAGCTGCAGCCGTTCGAGGTGATTGGCGGGTCGCACGCGCCCGACATGCGCGTGCCGGGCAAGCGGTTCTTCCAGTACGACTACCGCCTGCGCCTCATCAACGAGGGCGCCTTCGGCGCCGACGTGGACGTCCCGCAGCTGCAGATCAGCTACCGCGTCGAGAGCCAGGTGGCGCGGGGCGAGGCCGTGCAGGGGCGTGACCTCAACTACAACCTCCTGCCCATCTCCATCCGCCTCGTTTCAATTGTCCCCGAGGACACGATGGACATCCGCGAGGCGCCCGCCGCGGCGTTCGCAGCGGTGGAGGCCCGCGAGTCGCGGGCGGACATGCTGCGCCTGGTCGGCACGATCCTGATCGGCCTCGCGGGCGTCGTGCTGGTGGTGATGCTGGTGAGCCTGTTCCGTCGTCGGCGCGTGACGACGAAGGCCGACGCGTGGCAGGCATCTCCGCGCGCCGTTGCCGCGGCCGTGCAACGCGAGCTGGCCGACGTGCGCCAGCAGAGCCGCGGAGGCTGGGACGCCTCGCTGGTCGGCCGCGCCCTCGCTGCGGCGCGACTGGCCGCGACGGTGGCCGCCGGGCGCCGGGTCGGCCAGGCGCGTGCGACGGCCACCTCCGAACCGCTCGAGGGCCAGCTGCTCATCCGCGGGCTGCTCGGTCGGGGCGGGGCCCTCGTGTCCGGATCGTCGACGGCGCAGAGCGTCCCCGACGCGAACGTGGCGGGTGCCCTGCTGGCGTTCTCGCGCGCGCGCTACGGCCGCACCGGCTCGTTCGACAGCAGCGCCCTCGACGATGCGCTCGACAACGCCACGGTGACCGCCCGGCGCGCGGCCGCCGAGCACTCGTGGATGACCGAGCTCCTGAAGCGGAAGGCGCGTGGCTGAACGATTTCGGGCCGTCGTGTCGCTCGTGGAGGCCACCTGGGCCGACTGGCAGTCGATCCGCCTGTCGGAGCTGCTCTTCCCCCAGGGCGCCACGGCGCGCATGGCGGTGGTCGCCCTCATCGGCGTCGCGATAGCCGCGCTCGTGCTGCGCGCGCTGTCGCGGGCGTCGGCCAGCCGCGGGCGCGTCGCGTTACCTGCGCTCGTCGCATTCCGCGCGCCGAACCGCTCCTCGATGGTCCGCCACGGAGCGCTGCTGCTGGCGCTGGCCGGGCTCCCCTTCTTCATCCTCGCGCTGGCGGACCCGCGCACGGCCATCACCCGCGAGGAGGTGACCTATCCCGGGCGCCGCATCAGCCTGATGATCGACGCCTCGTCCAGCATGCTGACGGCGCTGCCGGCCAACCGCTTCGCCGAGGGCGCACCGAACAACGCCGCCTTCTTCACCACGGTCGGCGCCGCCCGCTTCTTCATCGAGCAACGCATGCAGGGCCCGTACCGCGACCTGATGTCGCTCATCGAGTTCGGCGACGACGCCTACGTGATCACGCCGTTCACCACGGACTACGAGAACATCCTGCTCAGCACGGCGCTCATCGGCGACTGGCAGGAGTTCATGTCGTTCCCGGACCAGGGCACCGTCATCGCCCGGGCCGTCGAGCAGAGCGTGGCGATGTTCGAGACGTTCAAGTACCTCGACGCCGCCGGCAACCTGATGGTGCTGTTCACCGACGGCGCCGACGCCGAGGTGCTGGAGAGCGGCAAGACGGCCATGGACGTCGTGGAGCAGGCGCGCCGCGCGAAGATCCCGATCTACTTCATCAAGGTGGGGCGCGAGGTCCCGGGGCGGGTCCAGATTGGCGACGACATCTGGCGGTCCGCCGTGCAGCGCACCGGCGGGCACTTCTACCCCGGCGCAGACGAGGCGCAGATCCTGAAGGCGATCTCGGACATCGACCGCGCGTCGGCGGGGAAGATCGAGATGAAGCAGTACAGCACCGAGCGGCCCCGGTTCTCGCCGTTCGCGATGGCCGCGGCAGCCTTCTGGTCGCTGGCGCTGCTGCTGAGGATGACGGTGCCGGTGTTCAGGACGTTCCCGTAGGGCGTCGGGAACCGGGAGTGGGAAGTCGGGAGTCGGACGTCAGGGGAGTGACCGAGATGCGAGCCGTAATCGGATATCTGTTGGTGGCGGCGGTCCTGGCCGGTGCGGGCCTGCTGGCGTGGCGCGGGAGCGAGCTCGAGCGGCGCGTGGCGGCGGCCGAGCGCGACCTGGTGACGCTGCGATACCAGGAGGCTGGCGCGCGCGCGGTGGAGCCGCCGCCGGCGTGGTCGTCCTGGCTGCCGGGCGCCGGCCAGACGGTGGAGGACGCGCAGTCGCTGAGCGCCACCTCGAAGTACTGGGATGGGGACTACGACGCGGTGGCCGCCGACCCGAAGGCAAAGCTGCTGGCGGCCAACGCCGCGTACCGCGCGCTCCGGCGCGACGGCGGCAACTGGCAGACGGTGGTCGGCCGGCTGGACGGCGTGGTGAAGAACTACGCCGACGTGCTGCGCGAGAACCCGGACAGCGCCGAGGCCGCGTTCAACTTCGAGTACGCCACCCGCCTCAGGGCCGCGATCGCGGCCCGGCGACGCGACGTGGCGCCGGTGGACTACAGCGCCAGCGGCAACACCATCCACGGCGGCATCGGCGAGGTGCCGGTGGATGCCGATGCCAAGCAGTTCAAGATGATCGTCCCGATGCGGCCCGACGAGCGGCAGGAAGCCGAGAAGGCGGGCAAGGGCGGGACGCGCGTCCGCAAGGGTTGAGGCCCGAGGGGAATAGACGCACGTGATCGAGTTCGGCGCGCCGCAGTATCTCCCGCTCCTCGTCATTCCCGGCGTGCTGCTGCTGCTGTGGCTGCGCCAGGCGTGGCAGCGGCGCGGCGACGTGGCGGCGCTCAGGCGGCGGCGGACGCTGCCCGTGCGCGAGCGCATCCCCTTCTTCGGCGAGCTCCTGGCGTGGCTGTGCCTGCTGGCCGCGCTGGCCCTCACGCTGCTCGCCCTCGCGCGGCCGCAGACCGCGACCGCCATCATCCGCACGGCCGGCGTGGACTTCGTGGTGCTTCAGGACGGCTCGGCGTCGATGCACGTGGGCGATGTCGGCCCTGCGACAGGCTCAGGGCAGGGCCAGAGAGGCAGCAACCGCTGGCGGCGCTCCATGCGCTTCCTCCGCATGCTGGGCGAGTCGCTGCGCTGGGAAGACGACCGCGTGGCCCTGGCGCTCTTCGCGCACATCGCCACGCCGCAGGTGCGCCTGACGAAGGACCCGAACACCTACTTCTTCTTCCTCGATCACCTCGATGAAGGCTCGCCCTTCCGACTCGAGGACGATGCGTCGTGGGACACCAACATCGAGCGCGGCATCTACTGGGGGCTGCGGCTGTTCGAGAAGGACGAGGAACTGCAGGGCAAGTCGAACAACGCCAAGGCCTTCATCCTCATCTCGGATGGCCAGGCCTGGAGCGGCGAGGTGGCCAAGTCGATGGCGCTGGCCCAGGCCGCGGGCATTCCGGTCCACGTGGTGGGCGTGGGCACCACGGCCGGCGGCATCATCCCGGATCCGAAGCGCGACGCCACGCAGGCGGCCATCCGCTCGGTGCTCGACCGCTCGTCGCTGGCCGCCATCGCCACCGCTGGCGGCGGCCGCTACTTCGAGCTGGACCGGGAGACCGACCGCGACATCGCCAACGCCGTCATCGACCTCACGCGCCGGCGCGCCGGCGGACAGGGCGTGCAGGAAACCGCCGAGGACCGCTACCGCGAGTTCCTGATGGGCGCCGCGGTCATGGTGGTGCTGGGGGTGCTGTTCCTCCGCGACCAGGCGGCGCTGGCCCTCCAGCTCACGGCCGGCGTGGGCGTCCTGCTGTTCGTGTCCCGCCTGTTCTAGCAGGGCCGTCGCCGGAACACGCCCCGGAGACATCGTGTTACATGGCGGTTGGGAACGGGCGTACAATCCGAGGGCTCGGGCCACGTTCAGGCGGCCCGGACCTTCCGGAGGAAACATGGCCAAGCACGTGTCGCGACGCAACTTCATGGGTGGGATGGCGGCGGCGGTGGGATATCTGAGCACGCGGCCGAGCGCCGAGCTGTGGGCCCAGGGCGGGCCGGCGGCCGTCGCGGCCCAGCGTGCGCGCGGACGCATGACGCCCGAGCAGTACGACCGGATGGCCAAGATCGCCAACAACGAGAACAACTTCGGCCCGCCCGACTCGGTGATGAAGGCCATGAACGCGGCGTGGAAGTACGTCGGCCGCTACGGCTACCCGGATGGCAACATCGTGCAGGAGATCGCAGATCACCACGGCGTGAAGCCCGAGAACATCCTGCTCGGCGCCGGCTCCGGCGAGATCCTCGACGTCGTCGGCACCACGTTCCTGCTCGGCGGCAAGAAGGTCCTGGGCGCCGATCCGTCGTACGGGTCGGTCTATCAGCACGCGACGGCCATCAAGGCCGACGCCATCAAGGTGGCGCTCAAGGCCGACTACACGCAGGACACCAGCAAGATGATCGAGCTGGCCAACCAGCACGCCAGCGAGCTCGGGTTCTACTACCTGTGCAACCCGAACAACCCGACTGGCCTGATCGTGCCGAAGCAGGAAGTAAAGGCGATCATCGAGAACCTTCCGAAGGACATGCCCATCCTCATCGATGAGGCCTACCACCACTTCGTGAACACGCCCGACTACGAGACCGCCGTCCCCTATGTGCTCGCGGGCCGTCCGGTCATCATCGCGCGCACGTTCTCGAAGATCGCCGGCCTGGCGGCCATGCGGCTGGGCTACGCGGTGGCACGGCCCGACATCATCCAGAAGATGCGGCCGTTCTCGATGGGCAGCATCAACGTGCTCGTGAAGCACGGCGGTGTGGCGTCGCTCAAGGACCCCGCGGCGCAGGCCGAGGTGAAGAACAAGGTCATCGCGCTGCGCACGAAGACCACGAACGACCTGAAGGCGTACGGCTACGACGTCATCCCGTCGGAGACGAACTTCTTCATGGTGCACCTGGGCCGCCAGGTGCAGCCGGTGATCGAGGAGTTCCGCCAGAAGGAAGTCCTGGTGGGCCGTCCGTTCCCGCCGATGCTCGAGCACCTGCGCGTGTCGATCGGCACGGCCGAGGAGATGGACCGCTTCATGGTGGCCTTCAAGCAGATCTTCCCGGCGAAGACACGGCAGACCAACGTCGCGGGGCAGTAGGGCCCGCGGCTGCGGCATGTGGGCCTGCGGTGGGCCTGCGGTGGGGCTTCAAGGAAGGGCCGGGGTGTCTCAACGCTCCGGCCCTTCGCCTGTACGGAAGTCACGTGTCCACGGGAACACGAAGCCCACGAAGGGCACGAAGCACGGCACAACGCAACAGCGGCCGTCCCCCTCGGGACCTCAGGACCGCAAGACCCAAGGCCCAAGGCCCAAGGCCCACGTCGCCAGCCGGGGGTATATTTGATCTCTGTGAAACGGCACGCTCTGCACCTGGTCCTATCGGCCACGGCTCTGCTTTCGGCCTGCACGCCGGGGCCCGGGGGCGAGGACTACCCGGCGACCGTCGCGGAGAACCGCGCGATAAAGGACGAGAGCTTCCGCTCCTCGCCCGACTCGCCCATCCCGCCCGACAAGAAGAACACGCTGCTGCCGCTGGCCTATTACCCGGTGGACGAGGCCTATGCCGTGCCGGCCGAGCTCGAGCTGTCGCAGGACCGCTCGCGGCTGCAGATCCCCACGTCCACCGGCAAGCTGCGCGACTACGAGCGCATCGGCACGCTGCGCTTCAGCCTGCGGGGCCAGCCGCAGCAGCTCACCGCGTTCAGCGAGGTCGGGCAGCCCATGTCGCGGCTGTTCGTTCCCTTTGCCGACACGACGAGCGGCACCGAGAGCTACTCGGCCGGCCGCTACATGGAGCTCGACCCGACCGCGACCGGCATCTACGTGGTGGACTTCAACGGCGCGTACCATCCGTTCTGCTACTACAACGCCGAGTACGACTGCCCGTTCCCCCCGGCCGAGAACCGGCTGAACGTTCCTGTCCGCGCGGGCGAACGGTTGCCGGAGGGTGAGGGTAGGTGACGGGGGCATTGCGCGATTGGCGATTGCAGATTGAGCGATTGATTGAGGATTGGGGGATTGAGCGATTGGTGATTCATTGGGGATTGGGAGATTGAGCGAAGGGTGATTGGGAGATTGGAAAGATTGATGATTCGGCGCGGTCAGACTCCCGACGCAGTTCGCTCCCGAATCCCGACCGAGCGCACTCCCGACACAGTTCACTCCCGACTCGATTCGCTCCCGACATGGTTCTTCAAGCAGTAATCTTCGACTTCGACGGGGTCATTGCCGACAGCGAGCGCCTGCACCTGCGCGCGTACCAGGAGATCCTCGCGCCCGAGGGCGTCACGCTCTCGGAAAGCGATTACTACGACCGCTACCTCGGCTACGACGATGTGGGGGTGTTCAGGGAGCTGGGCAGGGACAAGGGCCTGGCGATGGACGAGGGCCGGCTGGCCACGCTCATCGAGCGGAAGGGCCGGCGCTACGACGAGCTGGCCGCGGCGGGCGAGATGCTCTACCCGGGCGCGGCGGATTTCATCCGCGCGGCCGCCACGGCGGTGCCCATCGCCATCGCCTCGGGTGCGCTCACCCACGAGATCGAGGAGATCCTCGAGCGCGCCGGCCTGCGCTCGTTCTTCCCCGTCATCGTCGGCGCCGACCAGACGGCGCGAAGCAAGCCGCACCCCGAGCCGTATGTGACCGCGTTCGCGCGCCTGAAGGCGCACGCCGGGCGCGAGCTCGAGCCCTGGCGCAGCGTGGCCATCGAGGACTCGAAGTGGGGCCTGGTGTCGGCGCGAGGCGCGGACCTGCGCCTGGTGGCGGTGACCAACACGTACAGCGCCGCGGAACTGCGTGACGAGGCGGAGCTGGTGTGCGAAGGCCTCTCGCACCTGACGCTCGAGCGGCTGGACCAGCTGGTGGCGGACTGATGGCAGCCAGAGCCCGCACGCTGGCCGAGCAGATCGTGGACGCGGCCGACCGGCCGGGGCCGGATCTGGTGGCGCCGGCGCTTCTCGTCGCCCGCCTCGAGTACCCGCACCTCGATCCCGAGCCCTACCTGGATCGCATCGACGAGATGGGGCTCACGGCGTCCAGGCGCATCGCCGCGGACCCCGGGCACGACGCCCCGCTGGTCGCCCGCGTGGATGCGCTCAACAAGTACCTCTTCGGCGAGCTGGGCTTCCTCGGCAACCGCGAGCACTACGACGACCCGCGCAACAGCTGCCTGAACCAGGTCATCGACAAGCGGACGGGCATCCCCATCACCATGGCCCTGGTCTACATCGAGGTGGCACGCCGGGCGGGCATCCGCACCGAGGGCGTGAACTTCCCCGGCCATTTCCTGGCGCGCGCGCTGCAGGACCTGCACACCGACGACCCGGACGAGGGCCTCATCGTCGATCCCTTCCACAGCGGGGCCATTCTCGACGAGACCGACTGCCGCAGCCTGCTGCACCGCCACATGGGCGAAGAGGCGGCGTGGGCCCCGTCACTGCTGGCACGCGCCACGCGACGCCAGATCCTGGTGCGGATGCTGCTGAACCTGAAGCGGCTCTACGTCCGCATGCGCTCGTTCCCGCAGGCACGGCAGGTGACGGACATCCTGCTGGCGCTGCAGCCCTCATCCCTGGCGGAACTGCGCGACCGCGGCCTGCTCGCGTATCACATGAACGACGTCTACCACGCGCTCAGGGATCTGGAGGCCTACCTCAAGATGGCGCGCCTGGCCGAGCAGGACGAGGAACAGCGCAAGGAGACCGAGCAGGTCTGGGAGCACGTGAAGACGCTCCGCCGGCGCGCTGCGCAGCTGAACTAGAAAGAAACCACGAAGACACGGAGGACACGAGGACGGCACGAAGAAAGATCCTGGGTCTTGGGTCTTGGGTCTTGGGTCTTGGGACCTGGGTGGTGCCATTGGTCCAGAACTTCGTGTTGTCCTTCGTGTCCCTTCGTGCCTTCGTGGTTTCTTTTCGTGATCTCGTTATCTCGGGAGCTTGCCGATCTCGTCGTACAGGTATGCCGCCGAGACGACGCCGCCGTGGAAGTTGCCCAGGTCCAGCTTCTCGTCGGGGGCATGGGCGTTCTCATCGGGCAGGCCCACGCCGAACAGCACGCACGGCAGGCCGAGCTCCTCCTGGAAGGTGGACACGACCGGGATGGACCCGCCCTCGCGGTTGAACACCGGGCGCTTGCCGAAGCCCGACTCGATGGCGCGGCCGGCGGCCTGCACGTAGGGGTTGTCGAAGGCCGTCATCCACGGCTTGCCGCCGTGCATGCGCGTGATCTTCAGTTCCACCGTCTTCGGCGTCACCTTGCGCAGCCACGCCTCGAAGAGGTCGCCGATCTTCTGGGGGTCCTGGTTGGGCACGAGGCGCATGCTCACCTTCGCCATCGACACAGCGGGCAGCACCGTCTTCGCGCCTTCACCCGTGAACCCGGAGAGCAGGCCGTTGACCTCGAAGGTCGGCCGCGCCCACACGCGCTCGAGGGTGGTGTAGCCGCTCTCGCCGAACAGCTTCGGCGCGCCCAGCTCCTGCCGGTACTTCTTCTCGTTGAACGGCAGCTTCGCGAACTCGTCGCGCTCCTCCTGCCTCAGTTCCACCACATCGTCGTAGAAGTTGGGGATCCTGATGCGGCCACCCTTGTCCTTGGCCTGCGCCAGGATCTGCGCCAGCACCATCGCGGGGTTGGCGACCGCGCCCCCGAACGACCCGGAGTGCAGGTCGGTCTTCGAGCCGCGCAGGTCGATCTGGAAGTATGTCAGCCCGCGCAGGCCGTAGCAGATGGATGGGATGCCACGATCGAACATCGGCGAGTCGCTGATGACCACGACGTCGGCCTTCAGCAGATCCTTGTGCGCGCGGATGAAGTTGTCGAGGTTCGCGCTGCCGACCTCCTCCTCGCCCTCGATGAGGAACTTCATGTTCACCGGCAGGCCACCGTTCTGCTTCATGTGCGCTTCGACGGCCTTGAAGTGCATGAAGACCTGACCCTTGTCGTCGGCCGCGCCGCGCGCGTAGATCTCGCCGTCGCGCACGGTGGCCTCGAAGGGCGGCGAGGTCCAGAGGTTGAGCGGATCCACGGGCTGCACGTCGTAGTGGCCGTAGAAGAGGATGGTGGGCGCGCCCGGTGCCCCCAACCACTCGGCATAGACGACGGGATGGCCCGGGGTCTCCTCGAGGCGCGCGTTCTGGAGCCCGATGCGGCTCATCTCGTCACGGGTCCACTCGGCGCACCGCCGCACGTCGGCGGCGTGGCCAGGCAGCGCGCTGACGCTGGGGATGGCCAGGTACTGCTTCAGCTCGTCGACGTAGCGGTCGCGGTTGACGTGGATGAAGTCGATGACCTTGTTCATGGCGGTAGTGTACGTCGGGAGGGGAGTGGAGATCTTGTCGGGAGTCGGGAGTCGGGAGTCGGGAGTCGGGAGTCGATGCAGTCTCGAGCGGACCTGCCCAAACCCCATAGGGTTTCTTCGTGCGTTCTGCGTGTGCGTCGTGCCCCTCGTGTTCCCGTGAGAGAGCCTACGTCAGCAGTAGCCAGCGCGGGCCGTCGCGGCGCGCGAGGCCTTCGTGCTCGAGCTTCACCAGATGCGCCAGCACGCTCTCCCTGGCCAGCGGACCCAGCCTGGGGTCGAGGCCCGTGTAGATGCGCCCGGCGATCGTGTCCACGGTGTCGAGCCCGCCTTCGAGGGCGGTGAGGATCTGCACCTCGCGGTGGTGACGATGGGCGAGGTAGTGATCGATGAGCGCCAGCGGATCCTCGATGACGGGACCGTGCGCGGGCAGGACGCGCGCAGGATTCAGGGCGTGCACGCGCTTCAGCGACCGGAGATAGGCGGCCAGGTCGCCCCCCTTCGACGCGGGAATCGCCACCGTGTTACCTAATTGCAGCAGGTCGGCCCCCAGGAGCGTGCGCGACGCGGCGTGCCACAGGACCAGGTGGTCCGGCGCGTGACCGGGGGTGTGAATCGCTTCGAGCTCACCCTCGCCGCTCGCGATGCGCACGCCGTCTTCGATCGCCCTCCACGCGATGCCGGCATCGTCCTCGGCCCATGGGTACTTCGCAAACCCCGCCGCCGGCCACCGCGCGGCGACGGCCGGCGCGCCTGCGATGTGATCCGGATGCGCGTGCGACACCACCACCCGCGCCGGACCGGCCGGCGCAGCCGCCGCGATGGCGTCCAGGTGTTCCGGTCGCCCGACGCCCGCGTCGAACAGCAGGGGTGCGTCGCCTGGAATGAGGTAGGTCCAGTTGCCGGCGCCAGTGAACGGCCCGGGGTTGCCGGCGTGCAAGGTGACGACGTTCACAGTTCTCGGTTTCTCGGGTTCTGGGGTTGTGAGGTTGTGGGCTTGCCCACCGAAGCTCGCGTCATGTTACGCGAGCGCAGGCGGGTCCTCACGCGGTCGCCGGGGGCGCGGAGCGGAGCGAGGCCACGGCCACCGCGACCGCGACGAACATGAGGGCCGCGGCGCTCAGGTAGGGCGTGGTCATGCCCCAGGCATCGAAGAGAAATCCTCCCCAGGCCGGGCCCACGACGCGGCCCAGGCTGGCGAGCGAGGAGGCGAGCCCCAGCATGCCGCCCTGGTCGTCCGCGTGCGTCAACCGCGAGACCATCGCCGACAGCGCGGGTCCGTTGAAGCCCATCCCGACCGCCAGGGTGCCGACCGCGACCAGCAGCGCCGGCACCGTCCACGCGAACGGCACCAGGCCGATGCCGAGCCCGATGACCGCGATGGCGACGGGGATGAGCCGTGGCTCGCCGACCCGCTTCACCACCCGGCCCACCAGGAGGCCCTGGACGAGCGCCAGTGTGCCGCCGATGAACGCGAACAGGTAGCCGATCGTGGCCACGGTGAAGCCGAAGCGACGCTCGCTGAAGAGCGCGAACGTGGCCTCGAAGCCCGAGAACGCCGCCGTGACGATGAAGTAGAGCGCGAGGAGCAGGACGAGCCGCCGGTCGGCCATCGCGCGGCGGACCGCCTCGATGCGACCCAGGGTCTTGCGCGCCGTGTCGCCGGAGCGCGACTCGGGAAGCAGGAAGTACGCCGCCACGAGGTTCGCCCCGCACAGTGCCGACGCCGACCACATGGGCGCGGACGGCCCCAAATGGCTGAGGATGCCGCCAATGGCCGGCCCGAAGATGAACCCCAGCCCGAAGGCCGCGCCCACCAGGCCCATCCCCTTGGCCCGGTTTTCCGGCGCGGTCACGTCCGCGATGTAGGCCTGCGCCGTCGGGATATTGGCGCCCGCAATGCCCCCGACGATGCGTCCCAGGAACACCACCGCGAGCGACGAGGCCATGGCCATCACCATGTACGACGCGCACGACCCCGCGAGGCCCAGCAGGATGATGGGGCGGCGACCGATGCGGTCGGACAGCCGTCCCCAGATGGGCGAGAACATGAACTGCATCAGCGAGAAGCTGGTGCTGAGCAGGCCGACCATGAACGCAGTGGCGCCGAACGACTCGGCGTAGAACGGCAGCAGCGGGATGATGATGCCGAAGCCGAGCAGGTCGATGAAGACCGTCAGGAAGATGATGACGAGCGGAGACACAAGCCTCCGATCTTAGCCCGTGTCGCGGCCGTGGAGCCAGAGCGACACCACTCCGTAATACACGGGGAACACCAGCGAGAGCATCGTCCACGGCCCGTCGGTCGCCGGCAGCCGCCAGATGATCACGGCGCCCAGGACACCCCAGGCAGAGGCCAGGATCAACGTCGGCACCCGCAGGGCGACCGTGCGTGACGGGTAGACGTAGCGAATGGGCACGAAGACCAGCACGGCGAACACGAGCAACACCACCGCATTCACCACGGGAGACAGCCGCAGCACGTACATGTACATGGCCACGATGTTCCAGTAGGACGGGAAGCCGGTGAAGAAGTGATCGGTCGTCTTGATCTTGGCCTCGGCCTGCGCGAAGCCATAGGCGCTGGCCAGCAGCACGGCCCCGCCCACCCAGATGCCCCACTCCTCTGGCAGCAGCCCGGCCTCGATGATCAGCAGCACCGGGACGAAGGTGTAGGTGAGGTAGTCGACGATGTCGTCCAGCCGGGCCCCGTCGAAGCCGGGCAGCACGTCCTTCACGCGCAGCGCTCGCGCCAGCCAGCCGTCGGTGGCATCCACGAATACCGCCGCCACCAGCGCCACGATGGCCGACTTGAACGCGCCCTGGAATACCGCCAGCGTCGCGTAGAGCGCGAGCACGGCACCGAAAGCAGTGTAGATGTGGGCGAACCAGGCCATGCAGAATTGACGATTGATGATTGCAGATTGGCGATTGATTGCGCGATTGGGTGAGTGGTGATCCGGCGATTGATCGGGTGATTGAGAAATTGGGTGATTGAGTGATTCGGCCCGTCACCCCATCTGTGTCATCTGCGTCATCTGCGGCCTTGCGTCATCTGTGCCATCTGCGGCCCGTCTCATCTGCGCCATCCAGTCCGTCCGCGTCTACAGCCGCCGCTCTGTGTTGGGGAACGACTGCCACACCGGCACGCCGCAGAAATGCGTGCCCTCCGTGCACCGCGGCGAGACGATGCGGTTGCGGAGCACGCACGGCGGACCCAGGAACTTGCCGAGTTGCGGGTGCACGGCCTGGACCTGCGAGATCTCGTCCATCGACGCCAGGTAGATCTCCTCCTGCGCGTTGAAGCAGGTGCGCAGCGTCCACTTGTGTTGCAGCGAGATGAACGAGCCGGACTCGACCATTCGCAGCGCCTTCGCGTTGGGCAGCAGGTAGAGGGCGAACTCGAGCGGGACGCCGAGCGCCAGCAGGCGGTTCTTGGCCGTCCACGCGTCCCTGACGGCCCGGTCGAACACGGCGCGTGCCGCCCCGTTCTGGCGGATCAGCCTCGGCGCGATCACGTCGGGCTCCAGGGTGTCGGCAAACGTCATCATCGGCCGCGACGCCGGCACCATGCGGTGGCGCTGGTCCTGGGAGTCGGCGGTGTGGCTGAGGCGCTTCTCGAACACGTAGCTCGGGTGGTTGAGCGCGCGCATCAGCGGCGAATGATGCGACACGTTCAGCATGTCGATGCGATAGGGGTTCCGCGCGGGGTTCATCACGCGGTCGATGGCTTCCGGGTCGTCCATCTCGACGGTGGTGAGGCCGAAGGTGGCGCGAACCGAGTCGGCCACCACCCGCTCGGCGCCGGCCGACCAGTCGCGCAGCCGCGACACGCGGTTCCCCAGCCGCCGATCGAACTCCCGGGCGAACGCGTCACCCGAGGCCGTCGGGCGCGGAATGGCCGACTCGGGCAGCTGGTCGTGCCCAAGCGTGGTCAGCCCCACCTTCTCGAAGAACATCGGGTCGACCTCCTTGACGAGGTCGACCATGGCGCCAATCACCATCTGCGCTTCATACGGCGTGTCGCCCGCGTTCGCCATGCGATAGAGGCGGTGCAACACCAGCCCGGACACGGTGTGCACCATCGACGTGAAGGCGCCGATGGGGATGACGTAGCGCGCCGTCTCGATGGCCTTCTTCTCCGCCTCGCGCTCCACCGCCTTCAGCCGGGCGGGCGAGTTGGTGGGGCGGACGTAGCGCAGGTCCTTCAGAATCGCCCACGCATCGTCCTTGAGCAGCGCCGAGAGCTCGGCGTAGGCGTCCCACGCCCGGAGGACGGCCTGCTCGTAGACGTCGCGCGCCTCGCCCTCGAGCGGCGGCATGAAGGCGCGAGGCTCGTTCAGCTTCACGTAGCGCTGGCTGGACTGCTCGGAGTTGTAGAACGGGTAGGCGTGCAGGATGCTCCATACGAACTGCCGCGAGACGTTCTCGAGCCCGAACTCGAAGTGCGCGTGCTGGAAGACCGTGTGGTGCCCCCCCTCGAAGGTGAGCGGGCCGATCGAGTCGCGCTGCTTGTCGGTGACCTCGTCCCGCGCGATGACGCGCGGGGAGTAGCAGGTGCGCGCGGCGGCAATCGCCCCGTCGTAGGGCGCTTGGGGCGCGCTGAGCAGGGTGACGCGGGGAGGGGCGGTGTTGAGTGCGACGGCGGGCATCCGTGGGAAAGTATAGAGTTTCGCGACGCCCGCACGCCAAAGAGAAAGTAGGATGGCGGGGCCGTGTCCCCCGAGCGCCAGATCGAGGCCCTCGCCCTGTTCGGGCGCTATCTCTGGCAAGACGATTCCATCGACGACCTCGTCACCGAGGCCGCGCGGCTCGCGATGAAGGGAACCGGCGCCGACGCGGCTCTGGTGCTCGAGCGCACGGTGGGCAACCGGCTGACGACCGCCAGGGCCAGCCACGGATGGCCGGAGCCGCCCGGCATTCGTGACCTCACCTCGGGCACGGCCTGGCACGGGCCGAGCGCACTCGAGGCTCCCGACGGCGCGATCCAGATCGCCGACCTGCGCGATCGACCCGAGGAGCCACCGGTCTTCGCCGCCAGGGGCTTCCGGGCGGCCGTCGCCGTGCTGGCCGGGGATCCCACCCGCCCGTTTGGCGTCCTGGCCGTCTACAGCCGCACCCCCGCCGCCCTCGGCGCCGACGTCGTGCCCTTTCTGTCGAGCCTCGCCACGGCGCTGGGGCTGGCGATTCGCCGGGTACAGCTGACGGCGGAGCTGAACCGCGAGCGCGAAGAGCGGTTCCGCCTCGGCTCGCTGGTCGAGGGCTCGGACGACGCCATCGTGACGGCCACGCTGCACGGCACGATCCTGTCGTGGAACCCGGGCGCCGAGCGCCTCTACGGGTACGCAGCCCACGAGATCGTGGGCCAGGACGTGTCGGCGCTGGTGCCGGCCGAGCGGGACGCCGATCGGCGCCACCTGCTCGAGCGCGTCCACGCCGGCGAGCGCATTCCCGCGTTCGACGCCGTGCACCGGCGGAAGGACGGCACGCCGATCACGGTGTCGCTGAGCCTGTCGCCCGTGCGGGGCCGCGAGGGCGAGGTGGTCGCGCTCGCGGGCATCGCCCACGACGTCACCGAGACCCGCCGGCTCGAGTCGCAATTGCAGCAGTCGGCCAAGATGGAAGCCGTCGGTCGCCTGGCCGGCGGGCTGGCGCACGACTTCAACAACATGCTCACCGTCATCGACGGCTACAGCGAGCTGGCGTTGATGAAGCTCCCGGACGACAGCCCCGTGCGCGGGCTGATCGACGAGATCCACAAGGCCGGCGAGCGGGCCGCGGACCTGACCCGACAACTGATGGTCTTCAGCCGCAAGTCGATGGTCGAACCCCAGGTGTTGGATCTGAGCGAGGTGGTCGAGGGCGCCGTGGCCACGCTCACGCGCATCATCGGCGAGGACGTGGCCATCGAGACGCGCCTGGCGGCCGATCTCCACAACGTGATGGCCGACCGCTCGCAACTCGACCAGGTGCTGTTCAACCTGGTCATCAACGCGCGCGACGCCATGCCGCTCGGCGGCAAGGTCACCATCGAGACGGCCAACGTCGAGTTCGCTTCGGCGCACGGCGTGGGCCCACGCGAGGTGCCGGCCGGCCAGTACGTGATGCTGGCCGTCACCGACACCGGCATGGGCATGGATGCGGCCACGCGCGCGCGGGTCTTCGAGCCGTTCTTCACGACCAAGGGAACCGGGTGCGGCACGGGCCTCGGGCTCGCGATGGTCCAGAGCTTCGTGATGCAGAGCGGCGGCCACCTCGCCGTGTACAGCGAACCCGGTCACGGCAGTACGTTCAAGCTCTACCTGCCGACGGTGGCGCTGCCCGTCGCGGCCGTGCAGAGCGAACGCCCCGCCGAGCCTCCGGCGGGCACCGAAACCGTACTCGTGGTCGAGGACGACGATGCGGTGCGCGTGTTCACCGAGGCGGTGCTGAACGCGGCGGGGTACGAGGTGCTCGCCGCCTCGAACGGTGCCGAGGCGCTGGATCTGGCGCGGTCCACCCCGCGGGCCATCCACCTGCTCATGTCCGACGTGGTGATGCCCGTCCTCGGCGGCCACGCGCTGGCCGAGCAGATGCGGTCCATCCACCCCGAGGCCCGCTTGCTCTTCACGTCGGGCTACACGCCCGAAGCGGTCAGCCGCAAGGGCATCGCGATCCCGTCGGCCTACTTCCTCCAGAAGCCGTACTCACCGGCGGCCCTGTGCCGGAAGATTCGCGGGATCCTGGACAGCTGACACCGACGGGCCAGGGATTGCGCAGAGGACGCCGCCGCAGATTGCGCCGATGACGCGAAGGCTCGGATCACGCCCCTCCACCCAGGCTTGAATTCCCGGATCATCCGCGCCAATCCTATTCGTCGTCGTCGTCGCGCCGCACGTGATAGCGCGAGTACTCCTCCATGAACGTGAGGGACTCGAAGGCGCGCATCCGATCGAAGAACAGGATGCCGTCCAGGTGATCGGTCTCGTGCTGGATGACCCGTGCCGGGAAATCGCGCGCCTCGATCTCCACGCGCTTGCCCTCGCGGTTGAGGGCGCTCACCCGGATGTGCGGCGCGCGCGGCACGCGGCCGCGGATGTCGGGGATGCTGAGGCAGCCCTCCCAGCCCTCCACCACCTCGCTGGTGAGGACGGTGATCTCCGGGTTGATGACCGCGGTGGCTTCCCCCTCGCCCCGGCCCTCGGGATCCAGCACGGCCACGAAGACGCGCAGGCTCTCGTGTACCTGGGGCGCGGCGAGGCCGATGCCCGAGTATTCGTCCATCGTGTCGATCATGTCGTCGATGAGCTTCTGAAACTCGGGCGAGCGAATCTCGTGCTTGTCCACCGGGCGCGTCCGCTGGCGCAGCACGGGGTGCCCCATGCGGGCCACTTTCAGGATCGACATACGTAAATTCTATACTGTGCAAAATGAGCGGGGCGACGTTTCGGTTCTGCCCGGTCTGCGGATCGCCGCTCGAGCCGCGCGTGCTGCGCGTGGGCGAGCCGTCGCGGCTGGTCTGCACGAACGAGACGTGCGGGTTCGTGTTCTACCTCGACCCGAAGGTCGCCGTGGGCACCATCATCGCCGGACCGGACGGCCGCATCGTCCTCGTGAAACGGGCGATCGAGCCGGGGTACGGCAAGTGGGTGTTCCCGGGCGGGTACGTGGACCGGGGCGAAGAAGTGATGATGGCGGCGCTCCGTGAGGCGCGCGAGGAAGCCGGCCTCGAGGTGCGGATCGACCGGCTCATCGGCATCTACTCCTACGCCGGCCGCACGCCCATCATCATCGTCTATGCCGCGACGATGATCGGCGGCGAGCTCGCCGTGGACGAGGAGGGGCTCGAGGTGCAGTGGTTCGAGCCCTCCTCCATTCCATGGGACGACCTCGCGTTTGCCAGCACGCGCGAGGCGATCAGGGACTACCTGGGCTGAGCGCTCCCGCGGAGGGCCCGCTTCAGCGCCTCGATCTCGGCCTGTTGTTGCTCCAGCCGTTGCTGCAGGGCGTCGTTGGCTGCCTTCAGCTCCCTGACCGCCTGGATGGTCAGGAGCGGCAGCTTGCTGTAGTTGACGGCCTTGTAGCCCTCCGTGTCGGTCGCCACCAGGTCCGGGAAGAGGTCTTCCACGTCCTGGGCGATGAGGCCGAACGACTCCTGGCTGCCGAAGTGACGGTCGGCGAACTCGGTGGTCCGCCAGAGGAAGGTGACCGGCCGCAGCCGCGCGAACTTGTCGAGGACATCGCCGATCGGCTCGATGTGCTGCTTGAACCGCGCGTCGGACGAACACGTCCCCGCGATGACGGTGCCGTTCCTGTCCTGGACGCACCCTGCCGTGCCCGTCGAGTCGCCGACCCGCACGTCGCCGTCGACGTCCAGCGTCTGCTGCACGACGGAGCGACCGATGCCCACCTGGCCGTCGTGCGTGAGGACCATGCGCTGCTGGGGCACCGTGCTGCCGTTGGGCGTGGTGAAGAAGTCGATCGCGGTGCCGTTGGCCGTGCTGGTCCAGTCCTGCGTCGATCGCACCAGCATCGTCGCGCGGCCGCCGGTGGTGAACCCGGTGCCGGTGTGACCGTTGGCGTCGACCTCGAACAGCACGTCGTTGATCTGTGTGGCCGTCGGTGCGGTTCGTGTGCCATTGGCGCTCCTCATCACCATCTGGGAGTTCCCGCCGAAGTTCGTGATCCGCAGGTGCGTGCCGCTCGGATTGGGCACGGCGATGCCGGTGGCCGGCGCGCGGCTGCTCGAGCCTCCGCACTGGGTGTCGTACCCGTCGAGGGTGTACGTGGAACCGTTCTGTGTGACGCTCACGGTGACGACGTTGCAGTACGGCGCGAGCTGCCAGCTGAAGGTGCCGAGCGGCTGGGCTTCGGCGATTCCCGTCAACCCGACTGCGGCGAGCATCAGCACTGCGCGAACAAAACCCCGGATCATGACCCCTCCAATTCTGCCCGGACCCCCAGTGGGTCCCTTGCGCGTGAATTACGCAGAATCGGCCTCGATCCGGACACCGACCCGGACTGTGGTACCGTCAACCGCCACATGGGTCCGTTCGGAACCGCGCTCGTCCTCGCTGTTTCGCTTGTCCAACCCCTCGAAGGCGGCCCGGCGCTCCGCCTCGAGCTGATCGCCACCGGGTTCGACACCGCAGTGGCCTACGTCGAAGACCCCGTCGTCGCGGACACATTCTTCGTGGTCACCCAGGGCGGCGTCGTGCACGTCATCTCTGATGGCGTGACGAGGGACACGCCGTTTCTCGATCTCCGCGACACCATCAGCCGGGGCGGGGAACGCGGACTGCTGGGACTGGCGTTTCCCCCGGACGCAGCCGAGTCCGGGCGCGTGTTCGTCAACTTCACCGACCAGGCGGGGCACACCGTGATCGCCCGCTTCGAGCGCCGCGCGGACGACCTGCTCGTCGCCGACCTCGATTCACGTTTCGATTTCCTGTGGCCGGACGGCCGGCGCTTCATCGAGCAGCCGTACGCGAACCACAACGGCGGCCACCTGGCCTTCGGCCCTGACGGCTATCTGTACGTCGGCATGGGCGATGGCGGATCGGGCAACGACCCGCAGAATCGAGCGCAGGCGCCGGACACCCTGCTGGGCAAGATGCTTCGGCTGGACGTCAACGTGCCAGACGACGACCCGCGCGGCTACGTGGTGCCGCCGGATAACCCCTTCGTCGGACGCGAGGGCGTGCTTCCGGAGATCTGGGCGCTCGGCTTCCGCAACCCGTGGCGGTATGCATTCGACGATGTCGGCGCAGAAGCCACGGGCGCGCTCGTCGTGGGCGACGTGGGCCAGGGGGCGCGCGAGGAGATTGATTACGAGCCGGCTGGCGCGGGGGGCCGCAACTACGGGTGGCGCCACCGGGAAGGGAGCATCGCCACGCCGGGTGTGCCACCCGCCCCCGTCGAGTTCGGGCCACTCGTCGAGCCGCTGTTCGACTACGGCCGCGGGCGCGGCCAGGCCGTCACGGGTGGCTTCATCTATCGAGGGTCCCGGCTGCCATCGCGCTACCAGGGGCGCTACTTCTTCGCCGATTACGGCAGCGGACGCGTGTGGTCGCTCAGCCTGGCGGTGGTTGCCGACACCCGTGAAGCGTCGGTGGTGGACGAAGTCGAGCACACGGACGAGATCGGCGGCGCGAGGCCGGGGCTGGCGTCCTTCGCGCGCGACGGCGCGGGTGAAATCTACCTCGTCACCCAGGGCGGCGACATCTATCGCATCGTTTCAGAGGAGCCGGCCGGCCAGCACGTGCACTAGTGGAGCGTATCAGCGATTTCTGTAGTGTCGGGCAGCGAGCTCGGGGAGCATTTGCGGGCCGTTCCGTAGGAACGGCCCCTTCACAAGTCGGGCATACATCCCACTAGTCCGCCTGGCGGACCACCAGGCTCCGACCGCGGAAGTCGGTGGGGTTCACGCCGTCCACCACCTGCGTCTTGCGGCCGTTCCGGCTCATGAAGGTCACCTCCACGCGCACCGGGGCGACGGTGGCCAGGCCGAAGTGGACGGGCGCGGCCGATTGCGAGTTGTAGCCGCCGCCGGCTGGAACCAGGCGCGTGCTCAGGATGCGGCCCGACTGGTCGAACAGCCGCACCTCGGCGCCGAAGCGCGTGTGGTGCCCGCTGGCGTCGAGCACCTGCACGCTGAGGCTGCGCTGCTTCGCCGACTCGGGCAGCGTGTTGCGGAACACGAAGTGCCCGCCATCCGGGCCGTAGCCGTCCGTGACACTCAGGTCCAGTCCGCCGTCGGTATCGAAATCCACGAACTGCACGCCGTGGTCGGCCACGTTCAGCGGGCTGTCCTTCGTGAGGACGTTGACGAAGCCTTTCGCGCCATCGTTGCGGAACAAGGCGTTCAGCGGCCTCTGCGCACCCACCGCCCCCTCGTACGAGATGACCGACAAGTCGAGGTCTCCGTCGTTGTCGTAGTCGCCCCAGTCGGCGCTCACGGCATGGTTCTCCACGCCCACGCCGAGCGCCTTCCCCACCTCGCTGAAGGTGCCGTTCCCGTTGTTGCGATAGAGCAGGTTGTGGCCGTAGTTGGCGGCGAAGACGTCGAGGTCGCCGTCGTTGTCGTAGTCACCGATGGCGCAGCCCACGCCGCCCTCTTCCTTCGGGCGGGGCGCGGCGGTGAGGCCGAGCGATGGTGCCACGTCGGTGAAGCGGTCGCCGTCGTTGCGCCACAGCGCATCGGCGGCGCCGGCCTGGTTGGTGAGGTAGGCGTCGAGGTCGCCATCGCTGTCGATGTCGAACCAGCACGCGCCCACGGTGGGACGCGGGTCCGTCGGCCCTGTGCCCACGAAGACGTGCGTGAACCGCCCCTGGTCGTTCCTGAACAGCTTGTTGTCGCCAGCACGATCCGTGGCGTAGACATCCAGGTCGCCGTCGTTGTCGTAGTCCACCCAGCTGGTCTGCCGCGCCGAGCGGCTGGGAATGGTGAGGCCGATCTCCGCCGCCACGTCGATGAAGCGCTTGCCGCCCTCGTTGCGCAGCACCTTGGTCAGCTTGTCCGTCGGCGTCGAGCCGCCCAGCAGATCGAGGTCGCCGTCCCCGTCGAAGTCGCCCCAACTGAGCCCGCGCAGCTCGTGACTGCCCGCCTGCGGCATGCCGACCTCGGCGCCCACGTTCACCAGCACGCCCTTGTCATTGCGATAGAGCCGCACCTCGCCCGTACCGAGCGACACGGCGAGGTCCACGTCGCCGTCGTTGTCGAAGTCACCCCACGCGTTCGAGTAGGAGTGGGGCACGCCCAGCACCTCCGGCTGCACCGACGTGAACGGCACCACTACCTGCGCGGCGCCCAGAGCACCGAAGAGAGTCGCCCCACCCACGATCCTGAGAATCTGTGTCATCTGCGCCATCTGCGGCCCTGATCCCTCTGTGTCTACTTCCTCAAGAGGAACCGATCCACGACGAGCAGGTCGATGCCCGATCCGTAGAAGACCCGCACCGCATCCCGGGGACTGCAGACGATGGGCTCGTGGAAGCCATTGAAGGAAGTGTTGATGAGCAACGGCAACCCGCTCGCGTCGCCAAACGCCTCCAGCAGGCGCGTGAAACGCGGCAGCGCGGTTTCCGACACGGTGTGCACGCGGACGGCCGCTTCAGGCGATGGCAGCAGGTGGCGGAAGCGCGACCGATCGCGCGGCCGGTAGTCGCATTCCATGAACGGCGAGCGCGGCGGCCCGTCGAAGTGCTCGGCGACCGTCTGCGGCAGGCCGCTCAGGGCATATCCGCGCCAGGGCTCGCGGCGTTTGAGGAACCGGTTCAGGTTCTCCAGCACGTAGGGCGCCGTGGGATTGGCCAAAATGCACCGGGCGCCCAGGGCGCGCGAGCCCCACTCCATCGGGCCGTCGAACCAGGCGACCAGTTGCCCCTGCTGCAGGGCCTTCACGGCTGCCGTAACGGCGCCTTCTTCCGACTCCCACGAGTAGTGAAGCTTGCAGTTGTCGAGGGTCTCCTTCGTCTCGTGAGCCGAGTACGACGGTCCGAGGAACGGTGAGACGGGCGCCGGAGACTTTCCGAGCGCCAGCAGGGCCGCGCCCACGGACAAGCCGCTGTGACCCGGGTCCACGGGCACGAAGACATCAGTGAACACGCCCGCTTGCCTGGCGAGGGTGTTCATCGAGGAATGGTAGAAGAAGTTTCCGCCCAGGCAGAGGTGGTCGGCACCGAGCCGCTGCCGCACCTCGGCCAGCAGGGCCAGGAGCAAGTCGCCCAGGCGCAACTGCAGGGCCGACGCCATTTCGGCGCGCTTGGGGCTCCCTGCGTCGTGGTCGCCGGCCAGCCACTGATCGACCAGCCGCTCGAGCGAGGGATCGACCACGATGGCGCCGTCCTCGCGCGCAACCAGCGCGTCGAGGCGAGCATCCCGGCTGTCCGGCCGCAGGCGGGCCAGGGCCTCGAGTTGGAAGTCCCCGGTGTCCGACCGGAACCCGAGCGCCGCCGCAAAGCGGGAGAACACGTCGGCAAAGCCCGCCCCGTGCCACGGCCACTCCATCGGATCGATCGCGGAACCTTGCCCGTGCCAGACGCTGACGCGCGGTGCTTCGTGGTCGCAGATGACGATGGCCGCGGAGGAGAACGGCGAGCTCAGGTACGCCGTGCAGGCATGGGCGAAGTGCAGGCCAATCCGCTCCATGCCGTTGCCTGCATCGGCATCGTCGCTGGCCTGGGCGATCACGTACCGGCTGACGTCGCCTCGCGAGCGGCCCTGCCGCTGCAGCAGCAGGTCGAGCGCCAGGTCAGGCATGCCGGCTTCCCTCGACGGGTTGCTCCGCATCCGGGTGACACGCTCCTGCGCACACACACCCACCAGCGTGCCGTGGTCGGCCAATGCGGCCGACCCGTTTCGAAGACCCCCAACCAATCCCGCGATCATCGGCAATGCCCCCTCGGCGTTGCCTATTGTTGATCGGCGAGGGCCAGCCCCAGCGCCAACAGGAACGCATAGCCCATCGCGAGGAATGCCGACCGCGGCGTCCACGGAATCAGCAGCGCCCGGCTCCCGGCGGTGAGGACGGCACGTTCGGCCATCACCGCGAGAGGCAGCGTCACCACCGGCAGGAGCAGCCACGGTCCAAAGGCCAGCGCCAGGCCGAATGGCGCCAGGTATGCGAACACGGCGAGCGCGACGTGCTCTCGCCGGCTCCATGGCACGCCGAAGCGCACGGCGGTGGTGCGCCACCCCTTGGCCGCGTCGAACCCGACATCGCGAATGTCGTCGATGACGAGGACGTTGGTGACGAGCGCGCCCACCGGCAGGCCCACCAGCAGCGCGCTCCATGGCAGCGGCACAGCGGCCTGGTGTGACACGGTTTGCACGTAGTACGTGCCGGCGACTGCCACGGCGCCGAACATGACGAAGAAGACCGGATCCGCCAGGCCGAGCGCCGCCATCGGCCGGCGGCCGGCCGCGTACCAGACAGAGGCCACGATCCCAACCAGCCCGAGGGGGATGGCTGGCATTCCGACCAACGCCAGCAGATACGCGCCGGGGATGAGCGCAGCCGCGAACCAGGCCAGTGCGGCCCACCACAGGACGGGCAATCGCAGCGCTCCCTCGGCCACCGCCTCGTTCAACTCTGGGTGCTCGTGGAGCGCGGGGTGCCGAACGAGCAACTGGTAGACGTCGATGAACACGCCGCCCACGTGCACGAGCCAGCTGCACGCGAACGCCGCCACCGCGGGCCACAGCGCGAACATCCCGTCATGGATCGCGAGCCCGACGCCAACCAGGATCGGGGCGGCGGCAGTCGGGAGCGTGTGGGTCGGGTAGAGCATCAGGCGGACCCAGATGTTGCGGGTGGACGGCGCTGGGCCCGGTGTCATGGGGGGATCATAGGGGCACCGGGACCGTGCCTGGCTTCATTTGACACTCGTTGCGACTGGGCATAAGGTGCGCCTCTGAACGCACCCAAGGAGCCGGTATGCACACATTTGCCTTTTCCAGGTTCGCCCTCCCCGTTCTGCTGGCCGCGGGCGCGGTCACGTATGCGGCTTACAGCGCTCCGGCTGGAGTGGCTGCGGGGCTCGACGCGGCACTTCAGGAACGCGGACGGTCCCCTTCAGGGTCGGGCGGCCCGGTGGCGGACCTTCGTCGCAACCCGCGCGTCAGCCGATGCGCGGTGCGCGATCCCAACGCCGATCAGCAGGCCATGATCGAGGACGCGGCCAACAGTAGCGGCTATCGTGACCCCGGCGCCGTGGTGACTGTGCCGGTGTACTTCCACGTCATCACGACGGCATCGGGCGGCGGCGACGTGAGCAGCCTGGTGCCGGAGCAGATGCAGGTATTGAACGACGCATTCTCGGGCAGCCGGTTCGCATTCCACCTGGAGAGCCTCCAGGTCGTCGCGAACAACGCCTGGTTCTATGCAGCGGCCGGCTCGAACGACGAGCTCGCCATGAAGGCCGCGCTCCGCCGCGGCGGTCCGGAGGCCTTGAACATCTTCACCACCAATGGCGATGTCTACCTGGGGTGGGCCACGCTGCCGTTCTATTACAAGTTCGCGCCGGGCTACGACGGCGTGGTGTTGTGGTGGGCGGCGCTGCCGGGCACCGGCCTCGCGGGTGAGTCCGACGACGAGCCGGATGGTGTGCTCACCTACGACCAGGGCGACACCGGCACCCACGAAGTGGGCCATTGGCTGGGCCTCGACCACACGTTCGCCGGCGGCGGCTGCTCGCATCCCGGCGACGTGATCAAGGACACGCCGACCGAGGCCGAGCCGCAGTTCTTCTGCGCACCGCGCGACAGCTGCACGGGCGCGCCCTTCCCGGGTGACGACCCGATCACGAACTTCATGGACTACGTCGACGACGTGTGCATGGACCACTTCACGGCCGATCAGACGAAGCGCATGCGCAAGCACTGGCACGCGTTCCGCGACAAGAAGGCCAGGTAGCGGGCTGGCGCCGTTGCGGATCGTCGCGTCCGCGCCGGCCGCCTTCTCCAGCTGACCTCCCGACCGACGGAGCCGTCATGCCGCCAGAACACGACCGACGCACGTTCATCACCACCCTTGGCGCCGCTGCTGCCCTGGCCGCCACGTCCGGTGCCGAGGCCAGGCAGGCGCCGGCCCAACCCGCGCCTGGCAGCGGCATCGACATCACCTGGTTCGACGCCTTCAAGGGCAAGCACAAGCAGGTCTTCGACCTGGGATCGTTCGACCTGTCGGTGGACACGCCCCTGAGGCAGGTAGTCACCTTCCTGGCGGCGCACCGTGAGGTCAACCGCCTCGAGCCACCCGACGACATCAATGTCACGGTCGGCATCTCTCACAAGGCGTTTCCGATGAATGCCAGCGACGCCCTCTGGAAGAAGTACGGCCTGGGCGAGCACTACCGCATCAAGGATCCGGCCACGGGCCAGCCGTCGGTGCGCAACATTTTCGTGGACGGGCCGGTGGCCGGCCCCGCTACGGTCGCCGCGCTCCAGGCGCGCGGGGTCGCGTTCTGGCAGTGCAACTTCTCGCTCGCAGCCATCGCGGGGGAACTGGCCGCGAAGACGGGCGGCAAGGCGGCGGACATCCGGGCCGACCTCGCGGCGGGCCTCCGGCCCGGCGTCCGCGTAGTGCCCGCACACACATGGGCCATCGGGTTCGTGCAGGAGCGCGGGTTCACTTACATGAAGCTCTGAGAACAGAGAAGTGAGAACAGAGAAGTGAGAAGTGAGAAGTGAGAAGTGAGAAGTAGAGAGTGAGAATCAAGCGATCACTGCTCGCCTCGCTCATCGCGGCCGCGACGCTCGGGGCAGCCCCCATCGACGACACGTTCGTCGGCACCGTGTCGGACGACATGTGCGCGATGAGCCACGCGGCCATGCGCATGGGCCCGACCGACGCCGAGTGCACCAACGCGTGCATCGCGGAACATGGCGGGTCGTACGTGCTGGTGGTTGGAGCGAACGTGTACAAGCTGAGCGATCAGCGCGCGCCAAACGCGTTCGCGGGCCAGAAGGTGAAGGTGGTCGGGACGCTCGACGCGGCAACCCTGACCATCACGGTGACGTCGATGGCGAAGGCGTAGTCGTCACCGACCGCTCGCGGGTCCTCCTGGCGACGGCGCACGACGGCTACCGTTCCTGTTTCGGCCCGCCCGGCGGCCGCACCGTGGGGTACTCGATGCCGAGCTGTTCCAGGTAGGTCTTGTACTTCGTCGGGTCGTAGTAGTACTTCTTCATCTGGTCGCGATACCTCGCGAGGATCTCGCTGTTCAGGTGCGTTGCGGGCGGCGTATCGGCCTTGATGAACGGCACGTACTTCACGTCCTTCGTCTGGACGTTGTCGAAATACTCCCACGCGGCCTTGATGATCTCAGGCTTCGTGAGCAGGTCGAGCACGGTCATCGCCTGCACCTTGGCGCCGGCTACGACGCCCTTGTGGGCGATGGGCGTGGCGCTGGCGATGGCGCTCGACCAGTTGTGACCGGGGAGCCCTGGGATGTTGGCGGGGTATCTCAGGGTCACCGTCGGCAGGTTCCACGAGATGTCGCCGATGTCGTCGGAGCCGCCCCCCGTGTTGTCTTCGAGCTTCACGGGACCGGTGATCTCGCCGAGCTTGGTCGCCAGCCCGTCGGCGGTGGGGTTGCCGAGCTCCTTCTGCAGCGCCTTGGCCAGCGTCTGGTCGGCCTCGCTCCACTCCGGCAGGCCCACCTTCTGGATGTTGGCGAACACGGTTTCGGCCACTGGCCGGTTCATGTGCTGCGGATAGCCCGTCCCGAGGATGCGCGACGTCCACTTCGTGTTGGTCATCAGCGCGGCGCCCTCGGCCATCTTGTCGGCGATCTCCCACACCTCCTTGATGTGGGGCTGATCGATCTCGCGCAGGTAGAACCAGAGGCTGGCATTGCGCGGCACCACATTCGGCTGGTCGCCGCCGTTGGTGATCACGTGGTGCGAGCGGTGCGACAGCCGCAGGTGCTCGCGGCGATACTGCCAGCCCAGGCTCATCAGCTCCACCGCGTCGAGCGCCGAGCGGCCGCGCCACGGCGCCCCC
>Ga0209705_10000080_pt1 | contig 47280 bp, 43 predicted proteins | sample PPLLaktember2015_5_FD_187262 | JGI IMG/M metagenome (GOLD analysis project Ga0209705, IMG submission 187262) | Freshwater sediment microbial communities from Prairie Pothole Lake near Jamestown, North Dakota, USA - PPLs Lake P8 Core (1) Depth... | ecosystem: Environmental > Aquatic > Freshwater... | reverse complement strand
GGCGAGCGCCGCGGGAAGCGCGGCGCGCTCGCCGTAGGCAACGGTGACCAGCGGAATACCGAGGTAGCCGGTGTTGGCGAACGAGGCGTTCAGCGCGCGCATCGTGCTTTCGGCCGGCGCAGCGCCGCCGAAATGCGACAGCGCGAATCCCGCCGCCGCGGTGGCGAGCGTCGCGCCCACCACGGCGAGCAGGAAGTAGCCGCTCAGGATCTCTTCCAGCGAGCCGCGGTAGACGGCGATGAACAGCATCGCCGGCAGCGCGAAGGCGTACACGAACTGGTTGAGGGCGTGGCTCGAAGCCTGCGTCACCAGGCCGAAGCGGCCGGCGAGGTAGCCGCAGGCGACCAGCCCGAAGACCGGCAGCACCGCGCCGACCACCGGCGCTAGCGTCGGCTCCACCGGAAAAGCCAGAGGCCGCCGGCGATCATCGGCAGGCACAGCCACTGGCCCATCGTCAGGCCCATGGCGAGATAGCCGAGGAAGGCGTCGGGCTCGCGCGCGAATTCCGCGACGAAGCGGAACGCGCCGTAGCCGATGAGGAACAGCGCCGACACCGCGCCGCGCGGACGCGGCCTGCTCGAATACCACCACAGGATGAGGAAGAGCAGCACGCCCTCGAGCGCGAACTGGTAGAGCTGCGAGGGATGCCGGGGCGCATCGCCCGCGCCGCGAAACACCATGCCCCAGGGGACGTCGGTGACGCGGCCCCACAGCTCGCCATTGATGAAGTTGCCCATCCGCCCGGCGGCGATGCCCAGCGGGCAGAGCGGCGCGACGAAATCCATGAGCCTCAGGTAGTCGATGCGATGGCGCCAGGCGGCGAACGCCATGGCGAGCATCACGCCGAGCAGCCCGCCGTGGAACGACATGCCGCCTTGCCAGATGGCGAAGACTTCGAGGGGGTTGGCGAGATAGTGCGCCGGCTTGTAGAACAGCACGTAGCCCAGCCGCCCGCCGAGGATCACGCCCAGCACCGCGAGGAACAGCAGGTCGTCGAACTGCCGGCGCGTCACCGGCGCCGCGCCCTGGGCGATGCGCCTCAGCCCGAGCCACCAGCCGGCCGCGAAGCCGGCGAGGTACATGAGCCCGTACCAGCGCACGGCGAGCGGGCCGATGGCGAAAGCGATGGGATCGATGCTGGGGTGGACGAGCACGCTAAAATCCATTCTAAATGGCCTACAACCGACGCAGCCGACTCATTACCCAGGGCGTCGCCCGATCCCCGAACCGCGCGATGCTGCGCGCCGTGGGCTTCGGCGACGGTGACTTCGAGAAGCCGATCGTCGGCGTGGCGAACGGCCACTCGACCATGAATCCCTGCAACGCCGGCATCCAGCCGCTGGTCGACCGCGCGATGGCGGCGCTCGAGCAGGCCGGGGCGAAGCCGCAGGTGTTCGGCGTGCCGACCATCACCGACGGCATCGGCATGGGCACCGAGGCGATGAAATACTCTCTCGTCTCCCGCGAAGTGATCGCCGATGCGATCGAGACCAGCGTCAACGGCCAGGCGATGGACGGCGTGCTGGTGGTCGGCGGCTGCGACAAGAACATGCCCGGCGGCATGATGGCGATGGCGCGCATGAACGTACCCGGGATCTACGTCTATGCCGGCACCATCAAGCCGGGCAAGTGGAAGGGCCAGGACCTCACCATCGTCTCCGCCTTCGAGGCGGTCGGCGCCTTCTGCGCGGGCAAGCTCGCCGAGGAGGATTTCGTCGGCATCGAGAAGAACGCCTGCCCGAGCGTCGGCGCCTGCGGCGGCATGTACACCGCGAACACCATGAGCTCCTCGTTCGAGGCACTGGGCATGAGCCTTATGGGCTCCTCGCAGATGGCCTCGCCCGACGGCGAGAAGGCGGACTCTGCCGCCGAATCGGCGCGGGTGCTGGTCGAAGCGATCAAGCAGGAGCTCAAGCCGCGCGACATCATCACGCGCAAGGCGATCGAGAACGCGGTGGCGCTGGTGATGGCGACCGGCGGCTCGACCAACGCCGTGCTGCACTACCTCGCCATCGCGGCGGCGGCGGGGGTGAAGTGGACGATCGACGACTTCGAGCGCGTGCGGCGGAAAGTGCCGGTGCTGTGCGATCTCAAGCCCTCTGGGCGCTTCGTCGCGGTCGACTTCCACCGCGCCGGTGGCGTGCCGCAGGTGCTGAAGATCCTGCTCGAGAATGGCGTGCTGCATGGCGAGTGCATGACCATCCACGGCAAGACCATGGCCGAGATGCTGAAGGACGTGCCGGCCGAGCCGCGCCGCGACCAGGAAGTCATCCGCCCGTGGTCGAAGCCGCTCTACCGCGAGGGGCACCTCGCCATCCTGAAGGGCAACCTCTCGCCCGAGGGCTGCGTGGCGAAGATCACCGGCCTCAAGAATCCGTCCATCACGGGTCGCGCACGCGTGTTCGACTCCGAGAACGCCTGCATGAAGGCGATCATGGCGAAGAAGATCAAGGCGGGCGACGTGATCGTGATCCGCTATGAAGGCCCGAAAGGCGGCCCCGGCATGCAGGAAATGCTTGCGCCCACCTCGGCGCTCATCGGCCAGGGACTGGGAGAGTCGGTCGGGCTGCTGACCGACGGGCGGTTCTCCGGCGGCACCTGGGGCATGGTGGTCGGGCACATCGCGCCCGAGGCGTACGCGGGCGGCATGATCGCGCTGGTCAAGGAGGGCGACTCGATTACCATCGATGCGAAGAAGCGCCTGATCCAGCTCAACGTGCCGGCGAAGGAGCTCGCCGCGCGGCGCCGGAAATGGAAGGCGCCCAAGCCGCGCTACACGAAGGGACTGCTCGCCAAGTACATCCGGCTCGTGTCGACTGCCTCGCGGGGCGCGATCACGGACTCAGAAGCCTGATCCGGGCTGTTTCAGGAACTCGAGCTCCTCGGGCGTGCTGGCGCGCCCGAGGCTCGCGTTGCGGTGGGGAAAGCGGCCGAAGCGCACGATGATGTCGCGGTGCGCCAGCGCATAGCGGTAGGCGTCGTTGGTCTCGGCAAAGGCGGCGAGCGGCCGGCACAGCTCGCAGGCCCGCTCCTGGTCCTCGGGCGCCTCGCTGTGCTCGAATGGCAAATAGATGAACAGGCGTTCCACGGGCAGCAGCCCGTGGTCGTAGCCGCGTTCGACCGCGTGCCGTGCGGCTTGCAGGGCCAGGGAATCGGTGGCGAAGGCCTGCGGCGTGCCGCGAAACATGTTGCGCGGAAACTGGTCCAGCACGACGATGCGCGCGAGGCAGCGCCCTGCCTCGTCGAGCCAATCTGCGTGCTGCCCGCGCGCCAGGGTCTCGTAGAGCGGCAGGAAGCGGCTGCGGAGGCCGGCGTCGAAGGCAGGGTCCTTCTCGAACCAGCGCTTGAGCCGGGCGCCGCGCGGCTCACCGAACCAGAACTGCAGCACCTCGAGGTGGCTTACCATCGTCGCGCGATGCTAAGCTCGAAAGCGTAACAACTGCCAAAAAGGAGGCCCTCCATGATTCGCCGCTTCATTGCCAGCCTGCTGATCCTTTCTCTTGCCAGCCTGGGGGTCGCCGCCCCTGCGCAGGCCGCCATGGTCGCCACCGATGTTGCGGTCGCGGGGGCCGAGCGCGGCCGCATCTCGAGCCTGCTCGACCGGGCCGACGTTCGCGCGCAATTGCAGGCGTACGGCGTCGACGCGGCCGACGTGAAGACGCGCGTCGCCGCGATGACCGACGTAGAGGCGGCGCAACTCGCCGCGCAGCTCGACAGCCTGCCGACAGGTGGCAGCATCGTCGGGGCCATCGTCCTGGTGTTCCTGGTGCTGCTCATCACCGACATCCTCGGCTTTACCAAGATCTTCCCGTTCACGCGCTCGGTGCGATAGGCGCCGCGGCCCGACGCAACCCCCGCCCCGGCGGGGGTTTTCTTTCGGCGCTTGCCCCGATGGAAAAAGCCCGCTGGCTGCGCGTAAGATAGGCGCCCCACCCAAGAACGGAACTCCCGGAGATCCCATGAAATTCACCACCGCAGGCGTCACCCTGATTGCCGCCGCGTTCGCGCTCGCCGGCTGCGGCGAGCAGAAGCCCCCCGCCAAGGCCGCCGACGCCGGCAAGGCCGCGCCCGCCGCCGCGTCGGGCGGCAGTGAAATCCGCATCGGCCACGCCGGGCCGACCACGGGCGGCATCGCCCACCTCGGCAAGGACAACGAGAACGGCGCCAAGCTCGCCGTCGACGAGGCGAACCAGGCTGGCATCAAGATCGGCGGTCAGGCGGCGAAGTTCACGCTCATCGCCGTCGACGACCAGGCCGATCCGAAGGTCGGCACCACCGTGGCGCAGAAGCTGGTGGACGACAAGGTCGCCGGCGTGGTCGGGCACCTGAACTCCGGCGTCACCATCCCGGCCTCTGCGATCTACAACCAGGCCGGCATCCCGATGATCAGCGGCTCGGCGACCAACCCGAAGCTCACCGAGCAGGGATTCAAGAACGTGTTCCGCGTCGTCGGGCGCGACGACCAGCAGGGCCCCGCCATCGCGAGCTACCTCGCGACCGAAAAGAAGCCCAAGGTCGTGGCGGTGATCGATGACGCCACCTCGTACGGCGAGGGCATCGCCGACGAAGTCGAGAAGACGCTCAAGGCGGCCAACATCAAGGTGCTGCCGCGCGAGAAGGGCACCGACAAGACCACCGACTGGAAGGCGGTACTGACCAAGCTGCGCGGCCAGAAGCCCGACGCGGTGTTCTTCGGTGGCATGGACGCCACCGGCGGGCCGCTCCTCAAGCAGGGGCGCGAGCTCGGCATCAAGGCGGTGTTCTCCTTCGGCGACGGCGCCTGCACCGACAAGATGACCGAGCTTGCCGGCAAGGCAGCCGAAGGGCTGCTGTGCTCGCAGGCCGGCATCCCGCCGCAGGCGGCATCGAAGAAATTCCTCGACGCGTACAAGAAGGCGTTCAACACCGACCCGATCCTCTACGCGCCGTTCACGTATGACGCCGCGAACATGCTCATCGAGGCGATGAAGAAGGCCGATTCGGCGGACCCGCAGAAATACCTGCCCGAACTGCAGAAGCTCTCCGGCTTCACCGGCGCCACCGGGCCGATCGCCTTCGACGACAAGGGCGACCGCAAGGATGCCGAGATCACCATCTTCGTCATGAAGGGCGGCAAGATCGAGCCGACCGCGGTGGTGAAGGGGGGCAAGACCGTGGCTTACGCCGAGTTCCTGAAGAGCATGGGCGGCAGCAAGTAGCCCGGCCCCCGGGGCAGGCAATCGACGGCACCCGCGAGGGTGCCGTTTTTGTTTTTGGTTTAGGCTAGCCGGCCGTGGATACGTTTCTCCAGCAGGTGATCAACGGCCTCACCGCGGGGAGCGTCTACGCGGTCATCGCGCTGGGCTACACCATGGTGTACGGCATCATCCAGCTCATCAACTTCGCGCACGGCGAAGTGGTGATGATCGGCGCCATGGTGGCATTCACCGTGATCAACGCGCTGGCACCCTTCGGCCTGCCGGCGCTCGCGGTGGTGCTGATCGGGACCGGCTGCGCGGTGGCAGTGTGCATGCTGGTCGGCTACTCGATGGAGCGGCTCGCCTACCGTCCGCTGCGCGGCGCGCCGCGCCTCGCGCCCCTCATCACCGCGATCGGCGTCTCGATCATCCTGCAGCACTTCGCGCTGATGATCTGGAGCCGCAACATCCTTGCCTTCCCGCAGATCATCGAGTCACAAACCTACTTCATCGCCGGCGCTGCGATCACCACGGTGCAGATCGCCATTCTCCTCATCTGCCTCGCCCTGATGAGCGCGCTTGCGTGGCTCGTGTACCGCACGCCGCTCGGCACCGCCATGCGCGCGACCGCGCAGAATCCGCAGGTGGCCGGCCTGATGGGCATCGACGTCAACCGCGTCATCGCGGCGACTTTCATCATCGGCACCGGCCTGGGCGCCGTGGCCGGCGTCCTGTTCGGCACGTACTACGGCCTGGCGCAGTACACCATGGGCTCGATCCTCGGACTCAAGGCTTTCTCCGCGGCGGTGCTGGGCGGCATCGGCAACATCCCGGGCGCGATGCTCGGCGGCGTCCTGCTCGGGCTGGTCGAGGCGCTCGGCGCGGGCTACATCGGCGACTTCACCGACCTGTGCCGGTACGGCTGGCTCGCGGACAGCATCGAGGCCTGCGCGCGCGACGGGCACTTCATCCTCGCCGGCTCGAACTACCAGGACGTGTTCGCTTTCCTCGTGCTGATCCTCGTGCTCGTGCTGCGGCCGCAAGGCTTGCTCGGGGAGCGCGTGGGAGATCGCGCCTGATGTTGCGATTCTCTTCCTGATGATTGCGTTTTTCGACACGCGCAGGCATCCCTGGCTGGTATGGGTCGGCTTCGCGCTGATCGCCGTCTCGCTCGCCGTGCTGCCCTTCATGCTCGCCCAGGTCGGCACCACCTGGGTGCGCGTCACCAACTACGCGATCCTCTACGTGCTGCTCGCGCTCGGCCTCAACATCGTGGTCGGCTTCGCCGGCCTGCTCGATCTCGGCTACATCGCCTTCTACGCCGTCGGCGCCTACACCTACGCGCTGCTCGCGAGCCCGCATTTCGGCCTGCACCTGCCCTTCTGGGTGATCCTGCCGATCGGCGCCGCGATCGCCGCGCTCTTCGGCGTGCTGCTCGGGGCGCCGACGCTGAAGCTGCGCGGCGACTATCTCGCCATCGTCACGCTCGGCTTCGGCGAGATCATCCGCATCGTGCTCAACAACCTGTCGCGCCCGGTGAACATCACCAACGGGCCGCAGGGCATTACGCGCATCGACCCGTTTACCTTCGACGGCTTCAGCTTCGGCACCTACCAGTACTTCTTCGGCCTCGAGTTCAGCGGTCCGATCAAGTACTACTACCTGCTGCTGCTGGTGGCGCTGGGCATCATCGTGGTCAACGTGCGCCTGCAGAACTCCCGCGTCGGCCGCGCCTGGGAGGCGATTCGCGAGGACGAGGTGGCAGCGCGCGCCATGGGCATCGACACGCGCAACCTGAAGCTGCTCGCCTTCGCGATGGGCGCGAGCTTCGGCGGCGTCGCCGGCGGCATGTTCTCCGCCATCCAGGGCTTCATCTCGCCGGAGAGCTTCGTGCTGGTCGAATCGATCATGGTGGTCTCGATGGTGGTGCTCGGCGGCATGGGCAACATCGCGGGGGTGATCCTCGGCGCGGTGCTGCTGTCGTTCGTGCCGGAGATCCTGCGCTGGACGGTGGAGCCGCTGCAGCACGCGCTCTTCGGGCGCATGCTCGTCGAGCCCGAGGTGATCCGCATGCTGCTGTTCGGCTTCGCGCTGGTGCTGGTCATGCTCTTTCGCCCGGCGGGGCTGCTCCCCTCGGCGGTGCGCAAGCGCGAGCTCGCGGAGCGCGCCCCCGCGTGACGCTGCCGCAGCTCCTCCTTCGGGCCGAGCACATCAGCAAGCGCTTCGGCGGCGTGCAGGCGCTCGAGCGGGTCTCTTTCGGCATCGCTCCCCGGGAGATCTACGGGCTGATCGGCCCGAACGGCGCGGGCAAGACGACGTTGTTCAACGTGCTGACCGGCATCTATGCCCCCGACGGCGGCGCGTTCGTCTTCGGCGGCCGGCCGATCACCGGCCTCAAGCCCGACCGGGTGGCCGCCGCCGGGATCGCGCGTACGTTCCAGAACATCCGCCTCTTCGCCAACCTGTCGGCGCTCGAGAACGTGATGATCGGCAGGCACCTGCGCAGCCGTGCCGGAGTGGCCGGCGCCATCCTGCGGACGAAGCGAACGATCGAAGAGGAAAAGCAGATCGAGCGGCGCGCGCTGGAGCTGCTCGACTACGTCGGCATCCGCGCGCGCGCCAACGATGCCGCCGGCAGCCTGCCTTACGGCGACCAGCGGCGCCTCGAGATCGCGCGCGCGCTCGCGATCGAGCCGCAGCTGCTCGCCCTCGACGAGCCGGCGGCCGGCATGAACCCCACCGAGCGCGTCGCCCTGGGGAGGCTGGTGCGCACGATCCGCGACGACGGCGTCACCGTCCTGCTCATCGAGCACGACGTGCGGCTGGTGATGAATCTATGCGATCGGGTGATGGTCCTCGACTACGGTGAAAAGATCGCCGAGGGCCCCCCGTCGGAGGTGCAGAAGGACCCTCGCGTGATCGAGGCATACCTAGGAGTCGCACATAGTGCTTAGTGGCGTCGCGCATGCTTGAGGTGCGGGGGCTGGAGGTGCATTACCGCGGCATCCGCGCGGTGAAGGGCGTCGACCTCGACGTCGCCGACGGCGAGCTGGTGTGCCTGATCGGCGCCAACGGCGCCGGCAAGAGCTCGACCCTCAAGGCGATCTGCCGGCTGATCGCTTCGGACTCAACCCGATTGAGCTACCTGGGGCAAGACATCAGCAGAGCCGCGGTGCACGAGCTGCCGCGCAAGGGGCTGGTGATGGTTCCCGAAGGACGCGGCGTGTTCCCGCAGCTGACCGTGCACGAGAACCTGGCGATGGGGGCCTACGCGCGCGGCGGCGGCGACCCGGCCGCGCAGTACGAGCGCTTTCCGCGGCTCAAGGAGCGCCGCCACCAGACCGCCGGCACGCTCTCCGGCGGCGAGCAGCAGATGCTCGCCATTGCCCGCGCGCTGATGAGCGAGCCGAAGCTCCTGCTCCTCGACGAGCCCTCGATGGGCCTCGCCCCGCAGATGGTGGCGCGGATCTTCGAGATCGTCCGCGAGATCGCCAAGCAGGGCGTCACCATCTTGCTGGTCGAGCAGAACGCGCTGCTGGCGCTGGAGCTCGCGCACCGCGGCTACGTCATGGAATCGGGACAGATCTCGCTCTCGGGCAGCGGCAGGGAACTGCTCAGCAATCCCGCCGTGCGCGAGGCCTACTTGGGCGAGGGCGCTGCCGGCTGAGCGAGATCCGCCTGGGTGGTGAAGCTGTCGGCGTAGAACTCCTCGTCTGGCAGCTTGCACTGGGTCGTGAAGTCCTTCCTCGCCGAGTCGACCATGATCGGCACGCCGCACGCGTAGACCTGATACCTCGAAAGGTCCGGAAAGTCCTGCATGACCGCGCGGTGCACGAAGCCGGTACGCCCTTGCCAGCCGTCCTCGGGGCGCGCGTCCGACACCACCGGGACGTAGCGCAATGTCGGGCCCGCCCAGCTCTCGGCGAGCGCATTCATGTAGAGGTCCTTCGGCCGGCGCCCGCCCCAGTAGAGCGTCATGGGCCGTGTGACGCCCTTGTGGCGCGCGGCCTCGATGATCGACTTGATCGGCGCGAAGCCGGTGCCCGAGGCGACGAACACGATCGGCTTGTCGGAGTCCTGGCGCAGGAAGAAGGTGCCGAGCGGCCCCTCGAAGCGCAGGATGTCGCGCTCCTTCATCTTGCCGAAGACATGGTCGGTGAACTGTCCGCCGGCGACATGGCGCACGTGCAGCTGGAGCAGCTCGTCGTCCTGCGGCGCATTGGCCATCGAGAAGCTGCGCCGCGAGCCGTCCTTGAGCAGGAACTCGAGGTACTGGCCGGCGAGGAACTGCAGGCGCTCGTTGGCCGGCAGCTTCAGGTGCAGCGCCATCACATCGTCGGCGAGCCGCTCGAGCTTCTGCACGCGGCAGGGCAGCGTCTTCACCTGGATGTCCTTGGTCGCGCCGATCGTGCGCGCCTCGATCACCACGTCGCCGAGCGGCCGCGCCTGGCAGAAGAGCGCCTTGCCCTGAGCCTTCTCCTCGTCGGTCAGCGCCCTCTTCTGGTACACGCCGTAGTCGACCTCCCCGCCGAGGAGCTTGCCCTTGCAGCTGCCGCAGGCGCCGTTGCGGCAGCCGTAGGGCAGGATGATCTGCTGGCGCAGCGCCGCGCCGAGGATGGACTCGCCCTCCTCGACCTGGAACTGCTGACCGCTCGGCTGCAGGGTGACCGTAGGCATGTCGCTAGAATAGACGTGGTGAAGCGCTTGCTTGTTGCCGGCTATGGCGACGTCGCGCGGCGCCGCCGCGGCGCTCGAAAAGGGCCGCATTCTACCGGAGCGCCGGTTTTGCACTATGGTGCAGCGCTCGCAAACGCCGCCGATGACAGCGAATCCGCATGGGCGACTGAGAGGGACTGCGGCATGCACAAGCTCCTGGTGTTCACTAACCTGCCCGATCGCGCGAGCGCGGAGCGGCTCGCCGACCTGCTGCTCGAGCAGCGCCTCGCGGCCTGCGTGAACATCCTCGCCCCGTGCCGCTCGGTGTACCGCTGGAAGGGCGCGGTCCAGCACGACGAGGAGCACCCGATGCTGATCAAGACCAGCGCCGAGCGCTACGGCGAGCTCGAGCGGGCGTTGCGCGAGGGCCATCCCTACGAACTCCCCGAGATCATCGCGGTCCCAATCGAGCAGGGGCTGCCCGCCTACCTCGACTGGGTGGCCGCCGAGACCAAGGCTTGAAGAGACTCTTCCCCTTTTTCCTCGCCCTCGCCCTCGCGCTCGCCGCGCCGGCGCTCGGCCAGCTCAAGCTCGGCGGGTCGGCCGACGACCTGCTCGAGCCCGAGAAGGCCTTCCGCTTTTCCGCGCGCGTGCTCGATGCCGCCTCGATCGAGGTGCGCTACGCCATCGCCGACGGCTACTACATGTATCGGGAGCGGTTCAAGTTCGACGCCGCCGGCAGCGTGCGCCTGGGCGCGCCGGAGCTGCCGCGCGGCATCAAGCACAAGGACGAGTTCTTCGGCGAGGTCGAGACCTATCGCAAGGAAGTGCGCATCCGGCTGCCCGTCGAAGGCCACGGCCGCCTGGATCTTACGGTCACCTCGCAGGGCTGCGCGGACATCGGCGTGTGCTACGTGCCCATGGAGTCGCGCTCGACGCTGCGGCTGACAGGCTTGGAGGGGCCTTCCATGAGCACCGGGCCGCGCGAGCTCGCCGACGAGCCGCGCTTCTCGATCTTCGCGAGCGACATCGACATCGCGCGCCTGTTCGAGGGCAACGTCGCGCTGGTCCTCGCGAGCTTCTTCGTGCTCGGCCTGCTGCTCACGTTCACGCCCTGCGTGCTGCCCATGGTGCCGATCCTCTCCGGGATCATCGCCGGCGAGGGGCGCGACCTCAGCAAGCCGCGCGCCGCCGCGCTGTCGGGGGCCTACGTGCTGGGCATGGCGCTCACTTACGCGGCGGCTGGAGTCGCAGCTGCGTCCTCGGGAGTGCTGATCGCCTCGGCGCTGCAGAACGTCTGGGTGCTCGGCGCCTTCGCCGTCGTCTTCGTCGTGCTGGCGTTCTCGATGTTCGGCTTCTACGAGCTGCGCCTGCCCGGCTTGCTGCACCACCGGCTGCACGGCGCGCACCGGCAGCTGCGCGGGGGGCGCGTCCTTTCCGTTGCCGCCATGGGCGCGCTCTCGGCGATCATCGTCAGCCCGTGCGTTGCCGCGCCGCTTGCCGGCGCACTGCTTTACATCTCGCAGACGCGCGACGTGCTGCTCGGCGGCTCGGCGCTTCTCGTCATGGCGCTCGGCATGGGCGTGCCGCTCATGGCGGTGGGCGTGTTCGAAGGTGCCGTGCTGCCGAAAGCCGGCGCCTGGATGGAAGGGGTGCGCAAGTTCTTCGGCGTGCTGCTGCTCGCCGTGGCCCTCTGGATCATTACCCCGGTGCTGCCCGATGCGGCGCTGATGCTCGCCTGGTCCGCGCTGCTGGTCGGCTCGGGGATCTTCCTGCGCGCGCTCGACCCGCTGCCCGCTGCCGCGTCCGGCTGGTGGCGCCTTTGGAAAGGCGCCGGCGTCATGCTGCTCATCGCCGGGGTGGCGCTGCTCGCCGGCATGCTCGCCGGCAACCGCGATCCGCTGCGCCCGCTCGCCGGAATCGTCGGGCCGGCGGCGGCGCCGGCGGCGCCGCTGCCCTGGGTGCGCGTGGCTTCGCTCGGCGAGCTGGACCAGCGGCTGCGCGCCCCCGGCAGGCCGGTGCTGCTCGACTTCTACGCCGACTGGTGCGTGTCCTGCAAGGAGATGGAGAAGTTCACCTTCAGCGATCCCCGGGTGCGCGCGGTGATGGACGGCATGCTGCTCCTGCAGGCCGACGTGACGGAGGGCACGCAGGGCGACCGCGCGCTGCTCAAGCGGTTCTCGCTATTCGGGCCCCCGGGCATCGTGTTCTTCGACGCGCACGGCGAGGAGATCAAGGGGCTGCGCGTGATCGGCTACCAGAACGCCGAGCGCTTCCTGAAGAGCCTTTCGGTCGCGACGGCCGCGCCCTGAGCGCTTTCGCGGCGTCGAGCGCGAAGTAGGTCAGGATGCCGTCGGCACCGGCGCGCTTGAACGCGAGGAGCGACTCGAGGATGCAGGACTCGGGCAGCCAGCCGCGGTCGACCGCGCCACGCAGCATCGCGTACTCGCCCGACACCTGGTAGGCATAGGTCGGCGCCTTGAACTCGTCCTTCACGCGACGCAGCACATCGAGGTAGGGCATGCCGGGCTTGACCATCACCATGTCCGCGCCCTCGTCGAGATCGAGCGCCACTTCCCAGAGCGCCTCGTCGGAGTTGGCCGGATCCATCTGGTAGGTCTTCTTGTCGCCCTTGCCGAGGTTCGCCGCAGAGCCGACGGCGTCGCGGAACGGCCCGTAGAAGCCCGAGGCGTACTTGGCCGAGTAGGCCATGATGCGCGTGTGGATGTGGCCCGCTTTCTCCAGCGCGGCGCGGATGCGGCCGATGCGGCCATCCATCATGTCGGAAGGCGCGACGATGTCGACGCCCGCCTTTGCCTGCGCCAGCGCCTGCTTGACCAGGACCTCCAGCGTGACGTCGTTGAGGATGTAGCCCGACTTGTCGATCACGCCGTCCTGACCGTGCGTGGTATAGGGATCCAGCGCGACATCCGCCATGATGCCCAGCTCCGGGAAGCGCGCTTTCAGCGCAGCAGCGGCGCGCGGCACGAGCCCGCGCGGATTGAATGCCTCTCGCCCGTCGGCGCTCTTCAGCCGCTGCTCGATGACCGGAAAAAGCGCCATGACCGGAATGCCCGCGGCCACGCACTGCTCGGCGACCGGCAGCAGCCGATCCAGCGTCATGCGCTCCACGCCCGGCATGGAATCCACTTTCTCGGTGCGGGCTTTTCCGTCGAGCACGAATACGGGGTAGATGAGGTCATCGGGCATAAGCACGGTCTCGCGCATGAGCCGGCGAGAGAAATCGTCTCGCCGCATGCGCCGCATGCGCACTGCCGGGAACTGGCCGTAGAGCTTCATTTGACTGATTTTTATCGTGGTTTACGCGGTGGGAACTTTTCCGCGGAGCGGTGCATCTTACCTGTAGACGATGTTCATCGTCTCCCGCTTCTCCTCCCTGAGCGGGTGCCTTAATTCCAAAGATTAAGGCTTTTCGCCCCCGGTTTATATCCCCTTTACCGGGGGCTTTTTATTTCCGCGGCCTGCGCGAGCCACTGCTCGAGCAGGCCGCGACATTCCTCGACGCCCTGGCGCGTGACGCTCGAGAACAGCCGCACTTCCGCGTCCAGCGAAGCAGCGACGCTCTTCAGGGTCGCCTGCTGCTCGGCGCGCGAGAGCTTGTCGGCTTTAGAGAGCAGCACCAGCGTGCGCACGTCGGGCAGCCAGTCAAGAAGCTGCTCGTCGAGCGGCGTGCAGGGATGGCGGGCATCCATCACCACCACCACGCCCGCGAGCGTGGGTCGCGAGCGCAGATACGCGCCCACCAGCTCACCCCATTGCGCGCGCAGGCTCCGGGGCACGCGCGCATAGCCATAGCCGGGCAGGTCGACCAGCCGCGCCTCGCCGGCAAGATCATAGAAGTTGATGGTCTGCGTGCGCCCCGGGGTCTTGCTCGTGCGCGCGAGGCGCCTGCGTCCGGCAAGGGCGTTGATGGCGCTCGACTTGCCGACGTTCGAGCGGCCGGCGAACGCGACCTCGGGCGGCCCTTCGGGCAGCAGGTCGGCCGGCCGGCCGGCGGCGGCACGGAATTGCGCTTGCGAAAGAAGGCTCATGGAGGGGCCGCGAATTCTAATAAAATCGCCGCTTTCGCATTCAGGGGGCAGGACAGATGATGCGCGCGCTGGCGCTGGTCGGGGGACTCGCGGCTTTCGGGATCGGCACGGCGTCCGCTCAGGATCTCGCCCGCGGCGAGAAGATCGCCGGGCAGGTCTGCGCCGCGTGCCATGCCGCCGACGGCAACAGTCCGGCCGCCGCGAACCCCAAGATCGCCGGCCAGTTCCCCGAATACCTCGGCAAGCAGCTTGCAGACTTCAAGCCGCAGGCGGGAAAGAAGCCGGCCCGCGCGAGCGCGGTGATGAACGGCATGGTGGCGGGGCTCTCCGACCCTGACCTCAAAGGTCTCGCCGCCTACTATGCCGGCCAGAAGCTCAAGCCTGCCGCCGCCGCCGACAAGGAGCTCGCCTCGCAGGGACAGAAGATCTGGCGCGGCGGTATCGCCGCGAACGGCGTGCCGGCCTGCGCCGGCTGCCACGGCCCCACCGGGGCGGGGATGCCGGCGCAGTACCCGCGGCTCGCCGGCCAGTTCGCCGAATACCTCGCCGCGCAGCTCAAGGCCTTCAAGGAAGGCGCTCGCGCCAACGACCCGAACGCGATGATGCGCGGCATCGCAGCGCGCATGACCGAGCAGGAGATCCGCGCGGTCGCCGAGTACGCGGCCGGTCTGCGCTGAGGGAATATCCGCACGGGCAGGGGTGTTCATCCTCTTGCCCTAAACCCTCGGAGGAGAATCGGATGAAAAGCAGCTTTCTCGCGGCCGCGCTCGCAGTAGCACTGAGCACAGCCGCAACCAGCGTGCTCGCCCAGGCGAAGCCGGAAGTCCTCGTCAAGCAGCGCCAGGCCGTCATGACGCTGCAGGGCAAATATTTCGGCCCGATGGCGGCCATGGCACAGGGAAAGGCGCCCTACAACGCCCAGGTCGTGCAGCGCAACGCCGGCTTTCTCGACAACCTGAGCCGCATGGCCTGGGACGGATTCGATCCCAGCACGAGGGGTGAGAAGTCGCGCGCCCTGCCCGCAATCTATGAAAACAACGCCAAGTTCAAGGACGCGGCGGCGCAGTTCGAGAACGAGACGGCCAAGCTGGTGCAGGTGAGCCGAGGCGGAGACGAAGCCGCGGTGAAGGCGCAGATTGGCGCGGTTGGCAAAGCTTGTGGCACCTGCCACGACAACTTCCGGCAGAAGCAATAAAGCACTGACGCCGGCCAAGAGCCCCGCTGCGGCGGGGCTTTTGCTTCTGGGGCTACTGCTCTGCGCGAGCCTGTCGCTCGCGCAAGGCGATCCGAAGCGCGGCGAATACCTGGCGAAGGCGGGCGGCTGCCTGGGCTGCCATACCGAGGCGCGCGAGGGCGCTGTGCCCTACGCCGGCGGCCGCGCGCTCGATACGCCCTTCGGCGTCTTCTACGGCCCGAACATCACGCCGCACGCCGCGGGCCTCGGGCGCTGGCGCGAGGCGGACTTCGTTCGCGCCATGCGGGAGGGCCGCCGCCCGGACGGCGCACACTACTTCCCTGCCTTCCCGTATCCCTCGTTCACGAACATCACCGACGCCGACCTGCGCGACCTTTGGGCGTATCTGCGCTCGCTCAAGCCCGAGGCGCGCGAAAGCCGCCCGCACGAGCTGAAGTTCCTCTACCGCTGGCGCTTCCTCGTCGGCCTGTGGAAGTGGCTGTACTTCACGCCCGGCCCTTTCGCTGCAGACGCGCAGCGCTCGCCTGCTCTCAATCGCGGCGCCTACCTGGTGCAGGCGCTCGGCCATTGCGGCGAGTGCCACACGCCGCGCAATTGGCTGGGCGCGATGAAGAAGGACCGCTTCCTCGGCGGCGTCGAGGGCGACGACGGCGCGCCGAATCTCACCCCGACGCGGCTGAAGAAGTGGAGCGATGGCGAGCTGAAGGACTTTCTGGGCAGCGGCATGACTCCCGACGGCGACGTGACCGGCGAGACCATGGGCGAGGTGATCAAGAACACCACCGGCCAGCTCAGCGCGCAGGACCTCGATGCGGTGGTGGCCTACCTGCGCTCGCTGCCGCCATTGCCCGATGCGCCGAAATAGCGTGGAATAGGGCCCGGCGAGCGCCTGTTACTCCGGATGAATGAAGCCCAGCGCCTGGTTGATCTGATCCCGCGGCTGCGGCGATATGCACGCGCGCTGGTCAGCGACCGCGCCTCCGCCGATGACCTGGTGCAGGACACCCTCGAGCGCGCGTGGGCGAAGCTGCACCTCTATCGCCGCGGGACCGACCTGCGCGCCTGGCTGTTCACGGTCATGCACAACGTACACGTCAACAAGGTGCGCTCGGCGCGCGCCACCGACCCGCTCGAGGACGAGATGCCCGAGCTCGCGCAGCGCGCGGCGCAGGGCGACTCCCTGGTGATGCGCGACCTCGACCGCGCCATCGCGCGCCTGCCCGACGAGCAGCGCGCGGTGCTGCTGCTGGTCACGCTCGAGGAGATGAGCTACGACCAGGTGGCGCGCGCCCTCGGCATTCCGATCGGCACGGTCATGTCGCGCCTGTCACGCGCGCGGGAGAAGCTGCGCGCCATGATGCTCGGACAGGCGGCGGCGAAGCTGAAGGTGGTGAAGTGAGCGCGGGACCCGTCACCGAAGCGGACCTGCAGGCCTATGTCGACGAGCGCCTCGACGCCGCGCGGCGCGCGGAAGTCGAGGCCTGGCTCGCCGCGCGCCCCGACGAGGCCGAGCGCATCGCCGACTACCGCCGCCTCGGCGCGGAGCTGCGCGGCCTCTACGAGCCGGTGCTGCTCGAGCCGGTACCGGGCGCGCTTACCTACGTCCTGTCGCCCGGGCGGCGGCGCTGGGCACGGGTCGCGGCGATCGCGGCCTGGATGGCGCTCGGCGCCCTCATCGGCGGCCTTGCCGGCTGGGAGCTGCACGGCGAGCGGCCGGTCATCACAGCCATGCCGGAAGTCGGGGCGACGATGGCAAGGCGCGCCGCGGTGGCGCACGCCACCTATTCGCCCGAGGTGCGCCATCCGGTGGAGGTGGGAGCGGACCAGGAAGCGCATCTGGTCGCCTGGCTGTCCAAGCGGCTCGGCGCGCCGCTGCGCGCGCCGAAGCTCGAAGCGGTGGGCTACAGCCTGGTGGGCGGCCGGCTGCTGCCCGGCGACACGGGGCCGGTCGCCCACTTCATGTACCAGTGCAACCGCGGCACGCGCGTCACGCTGTACGTCCGCACCGAGGCGGCGGGAAACCGCGAGACCGCATTCCGCTACGCGCGCGAAGGCAGCGTCGGCGTGTTCTACTGGGTCGACCGCAAGATGGGCTACGCGCTGTCCTCCAACGACATCAGCAAGGACGACCTCCTCAAGGTCGCCAACGCCGTCTACCAGCAGCTCAATCCCTGAGCTGTCCCAGGGAGGCGTTGAGCGCGGCGGCGAGCGCCGCTTCGCCGCTCACGATCTCCTTCCACGCGATTTCGAGCCCCTTGCGCCGCCCCTTGGGCACGAGCTTCAGGCCCTGCGGGCTGATCGTGAGCATGTAGGGCTTGCCCTCGATGAGCACCTCGCGCTTCAGCGGCTTGTCGAGCTTCGTAGCCATAGGCGGCGAAACAGTTTGACGAGGGCCGGGAGCTGATAGTTCGCGTTCAGGCCGCTCGGGTTGGGCAGCACCCAGACCTGCGCGCCTTCGAAGCGGCTCGATTGCGGGCCCACGGTCGCCTGCTTCAGGGAGAACGCCTGGCAGTATGCGCCGACGCCGAGGAAGGCAACGGTGCGCGGCTGGTAGCGCCTCACCTTGGCGGCGAGGCGCTTGCGTCCGGCGGCGAACTCCTCGGGGGCGAGCTCCGCCGCAGTGGCGGTGGCGCGGTTTACGAGGTTGGTCACGCCGTAGCCCCACTCGAGGAGGGCGCGCTGCTCGGAGGGATGCAGCAGCCGCGCCGTGAAGCCGGCGGCGTGCAGCACCGGCCAGAAGCGATTTCCCGGGCGCGCAAAGTGGTGGCCGGTGGCCGCGGAGTAGAGCCCTGGATTGATGCCGACGAAGAGCACCTTCAGCCCGGGCGCGACCACGTCGCGGATGCCGCGGCCGGCCGCGGCGAGGAGCTCGGCCTTACTGGGCGGCGGGGCGGATGAGGTAGCCGCCGGACTTCTCGTCGGGCTCGAGCTTGATCAGGTTCTTGCCCTCGGCCTCCTCGAGGAGATCCGAGAAGGCACGGAAGCCGTAGTAGGACTCGTTGAAGCCGGGCTTCCTGCGCTTGAGCGCCTGCTTGACCATCGAGCCCCAGATCTTCTCGCCCTCGCCGCGCTCGGCAATGAGCGCGTTCAGCGTCTCGATCACCAGGTCGAACGCCTCCTGCTTCTTGTCGCCTTTCTCGCCGCTCGAGGGCGCGGTCTCGCGCCGCTTCTTCGCCGCGCGGCGCTTCTGCTCGTCCTGGCGCACCAGGTCGTCGTAGTAGATGAACTCGTCGCAATTGGCGATGAGGAGGTCGGAGCTGGAGTTCTTCACCCCCACGCCGATCACCGTCTTCGCGTTCTCGCGCAGCTTCGACACCAGCGGCGAGAAGTCCGAGTCGCCGCTGACGATGACGAAGGTGTCGACGTGCTCCTTGGTGTAGCAAAGGTCGAGGGCGTCGACCACCATGCGGATGTCGGCGGAATTCTTGCCCGACTGGCGCACGTGCGGCACCTCGATCAGCTCGAACGAGGCAAGGTGCATCGCGGCCTTGAACTCCTTGTAGCGCTCCCAGTCGCAGTACGCCTTCTTCACCACGATCGAGCCCTTGAGAAGCAGCCGCTCCAGGACCTTCTCCATGTCGAACTGGGAGTACTTTGCTTCCCGGACGCCGAGCGCGATGTTCTCGAAGTCGCAGAACACGGCCAGGCTTCTCGCGTCGGAATTCGCCATTTCAGTGGCCTTCGTGGGGGGACTGCGGGGCGCGCAGCGGGGCCGCGCCGGCGGCGTGGCGCGCCCGGCGCCGCGCGCGCCAGTTCTCGACCAGCGAGTAGGCCGAGGGCACCACCACGAGCGTGAGGAGCGTGGAGGTAATCATGCCGCCGATGACGGCGACCGCGAGGGGCGCGTTGGTCTCGGCCCCCGCGCCCAGGCCGATCGCCGCCGGCACGAGGGCGAGGATCAGGGTGGCCGAGGTCATCAGTACCGGGCGCATGCGGATCGGGCACGCGTCGCGCAGGGCGTCGTCGACGCTCATCCCCGCCGCGCGCCTCTGGTTCGCGAGGTCGACGAGCAGGATCGAATTCTTCGCCACCAGGCCGATGAGCAGCACCAGTCCGATCATGGAGTAGATGTTGAGCGAGTGACCGAAGATCCACAGCCCGATTACCCCGCCGATGACGGCGAGGGGCACGGCGATCATGATCAGCACCGGCTGCAGGAAGCTGTTGAACTGGCTGGCGAGAACCATGTAGAGCAGGATGAGCGCCAGCGCGAAGGTGAACTTGGCCGCGCTGCTCGTCTTGTCGAGCTGCTCCGCCTCGCCGGTGAAGCTGACGCTGTAGCCGACGGGCAGCGTCTGGGCCGCCTCGCGCACGATGTCCACCGCCGCGCCGAGGGGCACCGTGGGGTTCGCGAAGAAGCTGGCCGCGTATTGCAGGTCGAAGCGCGAGATCACCGCCGGGCCGATGGCCTCGCGGAAGCGCGCCACGTTGTCCAGGCGCACCAGCTGCCCGGTGCGGTTGCGCAGGTAGATCTTGCCGAGGTCCGCCTGCTGCTGGAACTCGCCCTCCTTCGCCTTGACCCGCACGTCGTAGCGCTCGCCGTCGCCCGGCTGGTCGTTGTACTTGGCGATGTCGACCCCGCCGGTGAGCATGTTGACTGCGAGCGCCACGTCGGACGAAGTCAGCCCGAGCGCCGCCGTGCGCACGCGATCGGGCTCGAGCACGAGCTGCGGCAGGTCGAGCTGCAGGTCGGTATCCATGCGGCCAATGCGCGCGTCCGCTTGCAGCCGCTCCTGCAGCTCGGCGGCGACGCTTCCCATCTCCTGGAGATTCGGGCCGCGCACCACGAACTGCAGCGGCTCGCTGCGCTGGCGCGGCACGAGGCCCGGGGCGCGCGGGAAGGCGCGCACGCCGGCGATCTGCGCCAGGTCGCGACGCAAGAGGTCGATCACCTCTTGCTGGGAGCGCTCGCGCTCGGCGCGCGGCTTCATGCGCGCGATGACGGTCGCCTGGTTGACCTGGGCAGCCGAGCCGAGGCCGATCACCCCGTAGATGGTCGTGACCTCTGGATACCGGGCGACGATCTGCTCGGCCTCGCGCAGCTTCCTCTCCATGTAGTGGATCGAGGAGCCGGCCGGCGCGCGCATGCTGACGAAGAACTTGCCTTCGTCCTGCTGCGGCGCCAGCTCGACGGGCAGCACGCGTGCGAAAAAGAATGACGACACGAACATCAGCCCGGCGATGGCGATGATCAACCACCGGTGCGCGAGCGCCCCGTCGAGGCTCGAACGGTAGACGCGCTCCATGCCCTTGAAGAAGCGCTCAAGCACCCAATAGAGGCGACCGTGCTTCTCGCTGACTTCCAGGAAGCGCGAGCACAGCATCGGCGTGAGCGTGAGCGAGACGAACAGCGACACCAGCACGCCGAAGGTGACCACCACCGCGAAGGAACGCAGGAACTGGCCGAGGATGCCCGAGACGAAGATCACCGGCGCGAAGATCGCCGCGAGGGCGATGCTGGCGGCGATCACGGCGAAGGTCACTTCGCGGCTGCCGCTCACCGCCGCCTTGACCCGGTCGGGCTCGAGGTGCTCGCGGTGGCGGAAGATGTTCTCCAGCACCACGATCGCGTCGTCGACCACCACGCCCACGAGCAGGAGCAGCGCGAGCAGGGTGACGGAATTGAAGGTGTAGCCGAAGAAATACATCACCGCGATGGCGCCGAAGAGCGACACCGGGATCGAGGTGGCGATGATGAGCGTCGAGCGGAAGCTCTTCAGGAACAGCCAGACGATGAGCGCGGCGAGCAGCGTGCCCTCGATGAGGTGGCTCTTCAGCGACTGCACCATGTCGTCGATGAACAGCGCGTCGTTCTGCACCGGGTTCAACTCCAGGCCGGGCGGCAGCTGCGGCTTGAGGTCCTGCTCGATGCGCCGCTCGACCGCCTCGATGATCGCGACGGTGTTGGTGTTGGGTACCTTGACGATGCCGATGCCCACTGTCTGCTTGCCGTTGGCGCGCGCCATCTGGCGGAAGTCGTTGAGACCGTCCTCGATCTCGGCGACGTCGCGCAGGCGCACCGGCGCGCCCTCCTTGTAGCCGACGATCATCGCCGCCAGGTCGTCGAGCTTGTGGAACTCCAGGTCGATCTTCACCAGGTGCTCGCTCGACTGCCCGGTGATGAAGCCGCCCGAGAACTGGATGTGCTCCTTGCGGAAGCCGTCCGTGATGTCCTGGGCGGCGATGCCGTAGGCGGCCATGCGGCCCGGCAGCAGGTTGACGCGGATGGTGCGGTCGCGCCGCCCGCCGATGCGCACCTCGCCCACGCCGTCGACCGTCTCCAGGCGCTTCTTGATCACGTTCAGGGCGTACTGGTTGAGCTGCTGCTGCGTGCGGTCGCCCTGCAGCGCCATCCAGTAGATCGGCGCGCTGTTGGTCTCGACCTTGGCGACCACCGGCGGGTCGGCGTCCTCCGGCAGGCGGCGCAGCACCTGGTTCACCTTCGCCTGCACTTCCTGGAAGGCCACGTCGACCGATTTGCCGAGGTCGAAGGTGATGGCCACCGTGGAGGCGCCCGGCACGGAGGTCGACTGGATATGCTCGATGCCGGGGACGCTGTTGACGGCAGTCTCGATCTGGTTCGTGATGGCGGCGTCGATGACCTCGGGGTTCGCGCCGCGCTGCGCCGTGTACACCGAGATGACGGGGAATTCGATGTACGGCAGCTTGTCGACGCCGATGCGCTGGTAGGCGATGAGGCCGAACAGGATAAGCACCGCGTTCAGCATGAACGCGAAGACGTGCCGGCGGATGGAAAGCTCGGGCAGGTTCATTTCGCCTTGCCTTTCCCGGGTCCTGCCTTGGTCGCTTCGGGCAGCGTCACCGCGGCGCCGTCGCTGAGGAAGCCCGCGCCGTCCGCGGCGATCGTCTCGCCCGCGGCGAGTCCCTTGACGATCTCCTGCCAGCCGTCCTGCTTCAGGCCGGTCTCGACCACGCGCTGTGCCACGCGCCCTTCGTTCAGCACGTAGACGACCTTGCCGGCCGGGCGCAGCACGACGCTCTGCTCGGGCACCATCAGCGCGTTCTCCTTCACGTCGATCACGACGCGCGCGTTGACGCTGCCGCCGCCGCGGAACGCGCCGTCGTCGGTGTCGAAGCGCACGATGGCGTCGAGCGCGCGGTTGCCCGCATTCACCGTCGGCTTGATCTCGTCGATGCGCGTCTCGATCAGGCGCCCGGGCGCCGCCGGCGACTCGAGCGCCACCTTGAGACCGGGGCGGATGCGGCTGGCGGCGCTTTCCGGAAACAGGAGGTGCGCGCGCAGGCGGCTCATGCCGACGAGCGTGAACAGCGGGTCGCCCACCTTCACGTAGTCCCCGGTCGCCACCACCTGGCTCTCGATCTCGCCGTCGATCGGCGCCACGACGCGCGTCTTGCCGAGGCTGCGCCCGGTCGACTCGGCGCGCACGCGCGCGGCGCTGAGCTGCTCGCGCAGCACGGTGCGCTGCGCGAGCGCCTCGTCGAGCGCGTTCTGCGAGATGAACCCCTGGGAGACGAGCTTCTGCTGGCGCTCGACGATGCGCTCCTGGTTGGCGAGCAACGCTTGCAGCCGCTTGATCTCCGCAGTGTCGCCGCGCGACTGGATGTGGAAATCCTGGGCGTCGATCTCGGCCAGCAGATCGCCCTGCCGGACCTTCTTGCCCGTGAACGCCAGCACGCGCGTCAGCCGGCCGGCGACCTCGGCGCTGATCTTCGGGTCGGCGATGTTCTCGACCGATCCGACCACCTCCTCGTAGACCTCGAGCGTGCGCGGCTGCACCGGCACGGCGGTGATCAGCACCGCGCGCGGGCCGGCCGGCCGCTTCGCCGACTCGGCGTCGCCGCCGCAGGCCGCGATGAGCGCGAGCCCCAGCGCGGCGCAGCAGCCCAGGAGCAGGGCGCGCTTTCTCATCGCCGGGGCGTCTCCTCGAGAGCGAGCAGCGCCTCGATCGATTCGCGCCGGCGCACCAGCCGAGCCTCGGCGCCGCTCACCAGCACTTCCGCGGCGCGCGGCCGCGTGTTGTAGTTGGAGCTCATGACCATTCCGTAGGCGCCGGCGGACATGATCGCCAGCAGGTCCCCGGGCCGCGCCGAAAGGCGCCGCTCACGGGCGAGAAAGTCGCCACTCTCGCACACCGGGCCCACCACGTCATAAACAGCGCTCTCGGCGCCCTGTTCCGGCTGTCGTACAGCTTGCACCTCGTGCCAGGCCCCGTAGAGGGCCGGGCGAAGCAGGTCGTTCATGGCCGCATCGACCACCAGGAAGTTGCGGGCGGCGCCCGTCTTCACGTATTCCACCCGGGTCAGCAGCACGCCGGCATTGCCCACGACCGAGCGGCCCGGGTCGACGATGAGCATCTCGCGGCGCCCGGCGAGCATGCCGAGCGCGCCGTCGAGGAAGCTCGCGATGGACACGGCGGGCTCGTCGGCGCGGTAGCGGATGCCGATGCCGCCGCCGAGATCGAGGTGCTTCAAGGCGATGCCGCGAGCGCCCAGCCGGTCGGCCAGCGCGGCGATGCGCCCGGCCGCTTCCGCGAACGGCGCGGCCTGCGCGAGCTGCGAGCCAATGTGACAGCCGATGCCGACCAGCTCGATGCCGGGCATCGCCGCTGCGCGGCGGTAGAGCCGCTCGGCCTCGTCGTGCGCCACGCCGAACTTGTTCTCGCGCAGCCCGGTCGAGATGTATGGATGCGTGCGCGCGTCGATGTCGGGATTGACGCGGAAGGCGACCGGCGCCCGCCGGCCGAGGCGGCGCGCCACCGCGTCCACCCGGTCGAGCTCCGCCTCGGACTCGAGGTTGAGGCAATAGACCCCGTGCTCGAGGGCCGCTCCAATCTCGCTCTCGGTCTTGCCGACGCCGGAGAACAGCGTCTTGCGCATGTCTCCGCCGGCGGCGATCACGCGCGCCAGCTCTCCGCCCGAGACGATGTCGAAGCCCGCGCCCAGCCGCGCGAGCAGCGCCAGCACCGAGAGATTGGAGTTGGCCTTCACCGAGTAGCACACCAGCGCCGCGCGGCCTTGCAGCGCGGCGCGGAACTCGCCGTAGGCGGCGCCAATCCCGGCGCTCGAGTACACGTAGCAGGGCGTGCCGAAGCGCCGCGCCAGCTCGTCGAGCGGCGCCTGCTCTGCGCAGAGCACGCCATCGCGGTAGTCGAAAGACATTACTTGCTTTCGGCTTCTCTCTCTCGCGCCGGGTAGGGCACCGGCTCGAGAGGCTTGGGCTTGAGGGGCTTTACGCCGGGCGGGGGGCTGTCGCGCAGGTACAGCGGGCCCTTCTGCCCGCACCCGGCGACGAGCACCAGAATCGCGGCGCCGAGAAGAAAGAAACGCATAAAATCGCGATGTTAGCACCCATGGACGAGACCGAGTTCGAAGCGCTCGCGGAGCGCGCCCTGGTGCGCCTCGACGCGGCAATGGAAGCGAGCGGCATCGACGCCGATGTCGAGCGCAAGGACGGCGGCGTGCTCGAGATCGAGTTTGCCGACGGCTCGAAGATGATCGTCAACCGCCACGGCGCGGCGCGCGAGATCTGGGTGGCGGCGCGCGACGGCGGGTTCCATTTCCGCTGGGACGGCGCGCTCTGGCGCGATACGCGCGACGGCAGCGAGCTTTTCGCCGCGCTCTCCCGGCTGGTCTCGGCGCAGAGCGGCCAGCCGGTCCTGCTGCGCCCCTAGGCGGGCGGGGTGGTGCGGTCGCGGTCGAAGACGGGCGGCGGTTCGTAGACCGGCAGCGGCAGCGGCGCCGGCGGCCGCAGCACTTCGGGCGGCGGCACCGCTTCCTCGTAGAAGAACTCCGGCACGAGCTTCGCTTCGCCCGCCGGGGCGCTGACCGGCGCGGTCGGCATGATGACGATGCCCGACGGCTGCTCGCGAGAGCTCTGCGGCACGTCCTTGAGGATCGTTTCCATGTAGTCGATCCAGATCGGCAGCGCGACGACGCCGCCGGTCTGGTTCTTTCCCAGCGTGCGGGGCTGGTCGAAGCCGACCCAGGCGACGGCGGCGAGCGAGGGCTGGTAGCCGGTGAACCAGGCGTCGACGAACTCGTTCGTCGTGCCGGTCTTGCCGGCAAGGTCGCTGCGGCCCAGGCGCGCCACCCGCGCCGCGGTCCCGTAGCGCGTCACGTCCTGCATCATGTTGTCCATGATGAACGCGTTGCGCTCGTCGATGACGCGCGGGGATTCTTCGCCGGCGCGCGGCGGGTCGGCGAGCGCGAGCGGGTTGCCGCGATCATCGACGATCTTGTGGATGAAGTACGGCTGGACCAGGTAGCCGCCGTTCGCGAACACGCCGTAGGCGCGCGCCATGTGCCAGGGCGTCACCGAGCCTGCGCCGAGCGCCATGGTGAGGTACGCCGGGTGCCGCTCCGGCTCGAAGCCAAAGCGGGCCACGTAATCCTGGGCGTACTTGGGCCCGATGGCGTCGAGCACCCGGATCGAAACCATGTTCTTCGACTTTGCGAGCGCGGCACGCAGGCGCATCGGGCCCTCGAAGGCGCCGTCGTAGTTCTTCGGCTCCCAGCGCTGGCTGCCGGTCTCCTCGGCTTCGAGCACCACCGGCTCGTCCGAGACCACCGTCGCAGGCGTGAAGCCCTTTTCCAGCGATGCCGAGTAGATGAAGGGCTTGAACGAGGATCCGGGCTGGCGCCAGGCCTGCGTCACGTGGTTGAACTTGTTGCGGCTGAAGTCGAAGCCGCCCACCAGGGCGCGGATCGCCCCGTCCCGCGGATCGATCGAGATGAAAGCCGCCTCCACCTCGGGCAGCTGCACGATCTGCCAGGCGCGTCCCTCCCGGGCTACGCGGATGACGGAGCCGCGGCGGATGCGCCGCTGCGGGGCGGTCTTCGGCTCGAGGGCGCGCGCGGCGAACTTCAGGCCGTCGCCGGCGATTGTGACCTTCTCGCCGCTGCGCAAGGCGGCTTGCACCTGCTTGGGCGTGGCGGCGAGGACGACCGCGACCAGCAGCTCGTCGCTGTCGTCATGGTCCGCGAGGGCGTCTTCGTAATCGTCGTCGCTCGCGGTGGCCGGCAGGTCGACGTAGGCCTCGGGGCCGCGGTAGGGCTGGCGGCGGTCGTATTCCATGACGCCCTTGCGCAGCGCCTGGTAGGCAGCTTCCTGGTCGGCCTTGCGGATCGTGGTGTAGACGCGAAAGCCGCGGGAATAGACGTCCTCGGGATAGTGCTCCGCAAGCGCCTGCCGCACCATTTCGGCGACATACTCCGCATGAACGGAGTATTCGTTCACTTCGCCCCGACGCGGCCGAATTTGGGCGTTTAGCGCATCCTCGTACTGGGTGGCGGTTATGTAACCGAGCTCGGTCATGCGCCGCAGCACGTACTTCTGCCGCTGCTTGGCGCGCTGCGGATTGGCGATCGGGTTGTAGACCGAGGGGGCCTTGGGCAGCCCCGCGAGCATCGCCGTTTCGGCGAGCGAGAGCTGCCCGAGCGCCTTGCCGAAATAGATCTGCGAGGCCGCGCCGAACCCGTACGCCCGCTGCCCCAGGTAGATCTGGTTCACGTACAGCTCGAGGATCTGCTCCTTTGCCAGGCTGTGCTCGATCTTGAAGGCGAGCAGCGCCTCGTAGAGCTTGCGCGTCAGGGTCTTCTCCGAGGAGAGGAAGAAGTTGCGCGCCACCTGCATGGTGATGGTGCTCGCGCCCTGCCGCTTGCCGCCGGCGACGACATTCGCGTAGGCCGCGCGCAGCACGCCCACGTAGTCGATGCCGGGATGCTCGTAGAAGCGCTCATCTTCCGCGGCGATGATGGCGTTCTTGAGCTGCGCCGGGACGTCCTCGATGGCCACCACGGCCCGGCGCTCCTCCCCGAACTCCCCGATCAGGATGCCTTCCGCGGTGTAGATGCGCAGGGGTACTTTGGGCTGGTATTCCGTGAGCGCCCCAAGGGCGGGAAGGTTCGGATAGGCGAGCGCGACGACAAGGGCCAGGACCAGCACGCCGATGCCGACCAGCCCCGCCAGCAGGGTCAGCGGAAACACGAGAAAGCGGAGCCACATCAAGGGTCTTAGGCCGTTCTGGCGGCGTTGTTGCAGGCTTTGCTGAAAACGTAGCATCATAACCCCTTGAGCCCCGTGGAAAATTAACTAGACACACGCAGGGGTTGTTGCTAGGATCTCACGCCATTTCTACGTATCGCGGCTAAGACCCGATACGCAAAGGGAAATAGGGGAAACCAACGAAATGTCGTTCGACCTCTTCAAGCCGAAGGCGCCGCCGCTGTTCGGGCTCGATATCAGCTCGTCGTCGGTGAAGATGCTCGAGATCGTCGACGCGGGCAAAGGCAGCTACCGCGTCGAGCGCTACGCGATCGAGCCGCTTGCGCGCGATGCCGTGGTCGACGGCAACATCAACAACCTCGAAGCGGTGGCCGATTCGGTCAAGCGCGCGCACAAGCGCCTCGGCACGCGGACCAAGCACGTGGCCATGGCCGTGCCCACCGGCGCGGTGATCACGAAGAAAATCATCGTGCCTGCGGCGCTGCGCGAGGACGAGCTCGAGGTGCAGGTCGAAAGCGAGGCGAACCAGTACATCCCGTTCGCGCTCGAGGAAGTCAACCTCGACTTCCAGGTGGTCGGCCCCTCGCCGACGACACCCGACGAGCAGGAAGTGCTGATCGCGGCCACGCGCAAGGAGAAGGTCGAGGACCGCGTCGCCGTGGCCGAGTCCGCCGGGCTGAAGGCGCTGGTGATGGATGTCGAGTCCTTCGCGCAGCAGGCGGCTCTCTCGCTCGTGGTGCAGGCGCTGCCCAACGCGGGCAAGGACCAGAACGTCGCCGTCGTCGACGTGGGCGCCAACGTGATGAACGTGACGGTGCTGCGCAACGACCAGTCCGTCTACACGCGCGAGCAGGCGTTCGGCGGCAACCAGCTGACGCAGGAGATCGTCAGCCGCTACGGGATGAGCCCGGAAGAGGCCGAGAACGCCAAGCGCACCGGCGGCCTGCCCGACGACTTCGAGGCCGAGGTGCTCAAGCCCTTCATGGAGAACCTCTCGCAGGAAGTGCAGCGCGCCCTGCAGTTCTTCTTCACCTCGACGCAGTACCACAGCGTCGACCACATCCTGCTCGCCGGCGGCTCCGCGGTGATCCCGGGGCTCGACGAGGTGGTCAACAGCCGCGCCCAGGTGCCGGCGAGCGTGGCCAACCCGTTCGCGCTGATGCAGACCTCGCCGCGCATCCAGCTGAAGCGCCTGATCGTCGACGCGCCTTCGCTGATCGTCGCCTGCGGCCTCGCGATGAGGAGATTCGACCCGGTATGAGCGCCCGCATCAACCTGCTGCCGCACCGCGCCGAGCGGCGCAACCGCGCGCGCAAGCACTTCTTCACCCTGGCGGGCTTCACCGCGGTGCTGGGCGGCGTGATCGTCTTCGCCATGCACACGTTCTATGCCGAGAAGATCAGCACGCAGGAGGGGCGCAACACCTTCCTCAAGGGGCAGATCGCCGTCCTCGACAAGGAAATCGCCGAGATCAACAAGCTGAAGGACGAGATCCAGGCGCTGCTCGCGCGCAAGGCGATCATCGAGACCCTGCAGGCGGACCGCGCGCAGACCGTGCACCTGCTCGACGAGCTGGTGCGCCAGACCCCCGAGGGCGTGTACCTCAAGTCGCTCACGCAGAAGGGCCTGCGCGTGCAGGTGGTGGGCTATGCGCAGTCGAATGCCCGCGTCTCGACCCTGATGCGCAACATCGAATCCTCGCCGTGGCTCGAGAACCCGGTGCTGGTCGAGGTCAAGGCGTCGAGCGTCGACAAGCGGCGCGTCTCGGAATTCAACCTGTTCCTGTTCCTGAAGCGCAGCGCGGCCGAGGCGAAGGACAAGCCGGCGGCCAAGCCGCCGGCGAAGAAAGGCTAGATGGCATGGCCCTCAATCTCAACGCTCTGGTCGACGAGTTCAAGCGCACCAACTGGCAGGATCCCGGCACCTGGCACGTCGCGCCGCAGGCGCTGGTGCTGCTGGCGGTCCTGATCGCGGTGCCGGTGGGCGGCTTCTTCGCCGACACCCAGGGGCAGATCGAGCAGCTGGAGGCCGGGCGCACCCAGGAAGAGGAGCTGAAGAAGCAATACCTCGGCAAGAAGAAGCAGGCGATCAACCTCGACCTGCACCGCCAGCAGCTGCGCGAGATCGACACCCAGTTCGGCGCGCTGCTGCGCCAGCTGCCCAACAAGTCGCAGATGGACGCGCTGCTCGTCGACATCAACCAGGCCGGGCTCGGCCGCGGCCTGCAGTTCGAGCTGTTCAAGCCCGCCGCCAACGAGGCGGTGTCCGACTTCTACGCCGAGCTGCCGATCCAGGTGAAGGTGCTCGGCACCTACCATGACATGGGCGCCTTCGCGAGCGACGTCGGCCAGCTCTCGCGCATCGTCACGCTGAACAACGTCGCCATTAACGCCGGCAAGGACGGCAACCTGATGATGGACGCGACGGCGCGCACCTTCCGCTACCTCGACGATGACGAGATCGCCGCCCAACGCAAGGCGGCGGCGGCCAAGAAGGGGGCGAAGAGGCGATGAGACGTGCCCTCGCCTGCGCCATCGCGGCTGCCACCGCCCTGCTCGCCGGCTGCGGGGCGGAAGAGCACACCGACCTGAAGCAGGAGCTCGAGCAGGCCACCAAGGATTTCCGCGGACGGGTCGACCCGCTGCCGCAGGTGAAGCCCTACGAGCCGGTACCGTACACGGCGGAAGGCCAGATCGATCCGTTCCGCCCCGAGCGCATCGAGGTCGCCCAGGCCGGGCGCAGCTCCGCGAGCGCGAGCAAGATCGCCGAGCACGAGAAGCGGCTCAAGGAGCCGCTCGAGGCCTTCCCGCTGGAGTCGATCCAGATGCTCGGCACGATTACCCAGGAGAAGGAAACGTTTGCCCTGGTCAAGGCCGGCCCGAACCTTTACCGGGTGAGGAAGGGCAACTACATGGGGCAGAACTTCGGCGTCATTACCGCCATCGACGAAGCGCAGATCAGCCTCAAGGAGCTGGTGCAGGACAGCGGGGGGGAGTGGGTCGAGCGCACGAGCTCGCTCCAACTAGTGGAGGCAAAAAGATGAAAGCGAAAACGCTCTTCTCGTACGCGCTGTCGCTGTGGCTCGCCGGCACCGGGCTCGCGCTCGCGCAGGCGCAGGCGCAGACCAACGGCGCCCCGACCAACAGCATCGAGGCCCTCGACGTCACGCAGCAGGGCGGCAAGATCGTGGTGCGCGTCACCACCAAGGAGCCGCTGCGCGCGGTGCCGCCCAACTTCACCATCGCCAGCCCGGCGCGCATCGCCTTCGACTTTCCGGGCACCGCGAATGCGCTCGGGCGCTCGACCCAGGACGTCGGCCAGGGCGAGCTGCGCAGCATGAGCATCGTCCAGGGCGCCGACCGCGCCCGCCTGGTGCTGAACCTGCGCCGCCCGGTCTCGCACGAGGCGGTCGTGGACGGACGCTCGGTGGTGATCACGCTCACCGAGGCGGTCGGCACCGCGCAGGCCCCCGGCGGGCAGGTGGCGCATTTCGCGCAGGGCAGGGCCGATGCCAAGCATGCCATCCGCGACGTCGATTTCCGCCGCGGCCGCGCCGGCGAGGGCCGCGTGCTGGTCGAGCTCTCCGATACGAGCACCGGCATCGATATCCGACAGCAGGGCCAGAACATCGTGGTCGAGTTCCTCAAGACCACGCTCCCCGACAACCTGCGCCGGCGCCTCGACGTGATCGACTTCGGCACCCCGGTGAACACCGTCGCCACCTTCCAGCAGGGCGAGAACGTGCGCATGGTGATCGAGCCGAAGGGCCAGTGGGAGCACAACGCCTACCAGTCCGACACGCAGTTCGTGCTCGAGGTGAAGCCGCTCTCGGCCGACCCGTCGCGCGAGGCGCAGAAGGGCCGCTATACCGGCGAGAAGCTGTCGCTCAACTTCCAGAACGTCGAAGTCCGCGCCGTGCTGAACGTGATCGCCGACTTCACCGACCTGAACATCATTACCAGCGACACGGTGACCGGCAACATCACCCTGCGCCTGAAGGACGTGCCCTGGGACCAGGCGCTCGAGATCATCCTGCAGACGCGCGGCCTCGACAGCCGCAAAAGCGGCAACGTGATCTGGATCGCGCCCCGCGACGAGCTCGCCACGCGCGAGAAGCTCGCGCTCGAGGCCGCCAACCAGATCAACGACCTCGAGCAGACGCGTACCGAGTCCTTCCAGATGAATTACCAGAAGGCGGCGGACGTGCAGAAGCTGCTTTCGGACCCGAACCAGAGGATCCTCTCCAAGCGCGGCAGCGCGGTGGTCGACACGCGCACCAACACGCTGTTCGTGCAGGACACCCCGAGCCGCCTCGAGGAAGTGAGAAAGCTCCTCGCTAAGATCGACATCCCGGTGCGACAGGTGATGATCGAGGCGCGCATCGTCGAGGCCAACGACAGCTTCAGCAAGAACCTCGGTGTGCGGCTCGGGTGGAACGACAACTCCTTTTTGCAGGGCCGGCCGCCCGGCACCCGCGTATTGGGGAACGACGACGCGCGCTTTCTGATCAGCGGCAATGTGATCGGCCAGGGCGTAAGCCTCGGCCAGACGCCCGACCCGGGCACCGGCTACTTCCCGGACAGCTTCAACGTCATTCTTCCGGCGCAGGGCCTGAACAACTTTCCCGTGGGTCAGTTTGCCTTCTCGCTGTTCTCGTCCTCGCTCTCGCAGATCATCAACTTCGAGCTGAGCGCGCTCGAGGCGGACGGCAAGGGCAAGATCATCGCCAGCCCGCGCGTGCTCACCGCAGACCAGGTCGAGGCGCTGATCGAGCAGGGCACGGAGATTCCCTACCAGACGGCCACGTCCTCCGGCGCCACCTCGATCTCCTTCCGTAAGGCGGTGCTCTCGCTGAAGGTCAAGCCGCAGATCACCCCCGACGGCAACGTCATCATGACCCTTGACGTGACCAAGGACCAGGTCGGCGGCGGCACCGGCAGCTTCGTGCAGATCAATACCAAGCACGTCAAGACCGAGGTGCTGGTCGAGAACGGCGGCACGGTGGTGATCGGCGGCATCTACGAGCAGAACGACCGCACCGACATCACCAAGATCCCGTTGCTCGGCGACATTCCCTACCTCGGGCGACTGTTCCGCAACGACGCCAGCATCAGTGCGAAGACCGAGCTGCTGGTGTTCATCACGCCGCGCATCGTCAACGAGCGGCTCACGATTCGCTGATCGCCACCCCTCCTCGGGGCGCTGCGACGGCCGGGACCTCCCGGCCGTTTTTCTTTCTACAATGAAGCCGATGAGGCATGCGGGCAATGTCTACCTGGTCGGCATGATGGGCGCCGGCAAGACCACCGTCGGGCGCCTGCTCGCGCGGCGCCTCAAGCTGCGCTTCATCGACGCCGACCACGAGCTCGAGCGTCGCTGCGGCGTCAAGGTGCCGCTCATCTTCGACATCGAGGGCGAGGCCGGATTCCGCGCGCGCGAGGCGCAGCTGCTCGCCGAGCTCACCGCGCTCGACGGCGTGGTGCTCGGCACGGGCGGCGGCGCGGTGCTCGCGGAGGAGAACCGCCGCAGGCTAGCGGAGCGCGGCACCGTGGTGTACCTGCGCGCCACGCCCGAGGACCTCTACGAGCGCGTGAAGCACGACCGCAACCGGCCGCTGCTCGCCACGGCCGACCCGCTGGCGCGGCTGCGCGAGCTGCACGCGCAGCGCGACCCCCTTTATCGCAGCATCGCCGACCTGGTGGTCGACACCGGCCGGCAGACGGTGCTCGCTCTCGCGCGCGAGCTGATCGAGAAGCTTGGGGAGCGATGGAAAGCCTCCGCGTAGCCCTCGGCAGCCGCTCCTATCCGATCCACATCGGCGCCGGGCTCATCGGCCGCGCCGAGCTCTATCGCGAGTACCTGTCGGGCGGATCCGCTGCGATCGTGACCAACGCGGTCGTCGGTCCGCTTTACCTTGAAGCGGTGAAGAAGGGCCTGCAGGGGGCGCGCGTCACCGAGATCGTCGTGCCCGACGGCGAGCAGGCGAAGGGCTGGGAGACGCTGCAGCGCGTATTCGACGCGCTGCTCGCTGCACGCTGCGGGCGCGACACGCTGCTGATCGCGCTGGGCGGCGGCGTGGTCGGGGACCTGGCCGGCTTCGCCGCCGCGGTGTACCAGCGCGGCATCGACTTCGTGCAGGTACCGACCACCCTGCTCGCCCAGGTCGACTCCTCCGTGGGCGGCAAGACCGCGATCAACCACCCGCGCGGCAAGAACATGATCGGCGCGTTTCACCAGCCGCGCGCGGTCGTCGCGGACCTCGCCACGCTCGACACGCTGCCGGAGCGCGAGCTGCGCGCCGGCCTTGCCGAGGTGATCAAGCACGGCCTTGCGCTCGACGCCGACTTCTTCCAGTGGCTGGAGCAGAACATCGACAAGCTCCTCGCCCGTGACCGCGGCGCACTGGCGCATGCCGTGCGCCGCAGCTGCGAGCTCAAGGCCGCGATCGTCGCCGCCGACGAGCGCGAGGCGGGAGCCCGTGCGCTGCTCAACCTCGGCCATACCTTCGGCCATGCCATCGAGGCGGGTACCGGCTACGGCACCTGGCTGCACGGCGAGGCGGTTGCTGCGGGCATGGTGATGGCGGCGGAGTTGTCGTTGCGAATGCAACTGATCGGGGAGAGGGACGTCGCACGGGTGCGCGCCCTGATCTCGAGCGCCGGTCTGCCGGTGAAGGCGCCGCCACTTTCCGCCGAGCAAATGCTCGCGCTGATGGCGGGCGACAAGAAAGCGGCGAAGGGCAGCACACGCTTCGTGGTCCTGGATCGCCTCGGCGCGGCGAGCCTGCGCGCGGGCGTCGAGGAGAGCGCGGTGCGCGCCGCCATTGTCGCTGCAGCGCAATAATTGTATATTCAGTAGTCCGGTCATGAGCTTGCCTGCGCAGGGTCTCTACAACCCCGAAAACGAGCACGATGCGTGTGGCGTCGGCTTCGTCGCTCACATCAAGGGCAAGAAGTCGCACACCATCGTCGAGCAGGGCCTCACGGTCCTTAAGAACCTCACGCACCGCGGCGCGGTGGGCTGGGATCCCAAGCTCTCCGACGGCGCCGGGCTGCTGATCCAGATCCCGGACCGCTTCTACCGCGAGGAGATGGCCAAGCAGGGCGTGAAGCTGCCGCCCGCGGGCCAATACGGCGTCGGCATGGTGTTCCTGCCGCGCGATCCCGCCTCGCGCATCGCCTGCGAGTACGAGATCGAGCGCGCCATCAAGGACGAGGGGCAGGTGCTGCTCGGCTGGCGCGACGTGCCGGTCGACTCGAGCGACCTCGCCGAGCCGGCGAAGAAGCTCGAGCCGGTGATCCGCCAGGTCTTCATCGGCCGCGGCCGCGGCGTGACCGTCACCGACGCCCTCGAGCGCAAGCTCTACATCATCCGCAAGAGCTCCGGCCACGCCATCCAGGCGCTGAAGCTGCAGCACGGCAAGGAGTTCTACGTGCCGACGATGTCGGCGCGCACCATCTGCTACAAGGGGATGCTCCTCGCCTACCAGGTCGGCGAGTACTACCTCGACCTCAAGGACGCGCGCGTCGAGTCGGCCTTGGCGCTGGTGCACCAGAGGTTCTCGACCAACACCTTCCCCTCGTGGGATCTCGCGCATCCCTTCCGCATGATCTGCCACAACGGCGAGATCAACACGCTGCGCGGCAACGTCAACTGGATCCGCGCCCGCCAGGGCGCCATCTCCTCGCCGATCCTGGGCAAGGACCTGGAGAAGATCTGGCCGCTCATCTACGACGGCCAGTCCGACTCCGCCTCGTTCGACAACGCGCTCGAGCTCCTGGTGATGGGCGGCTACTCGGTGGCCCACGCCATGATGATGATGATCCCGGAGGCATGGGAGAACCATGCGCTCATGGATCCGGCGCGGCGCGCCTTCTACGAGTATCACGCCGCGATGATGGAGCCCTGGGACGGCCCGGCCTCGATCGCCTTCACCGACGGGCGGCAGATCGGCGCCACGCTCGATCGCAACGGCCTTCGCCCTTCACGCTACATCGTCACCGCGGATGACCTGGTGATCATGGGCTCGGAGTGCGGCTGCCTGCCGGTGCCCGAGGAAAAGATCATCAAGAAGTGGCGCCTGCAGCCGGGCAAGATGTTCCTTGTCGACCTCGAGCGCGGCCGCATCGTCGACGACAAGGAGCTCAAGGACTCGCTCGCGGGCGCCAAGCCCTACGCCGAATGGATCGAGCGCATCCGCGTCAAGCTCGACGAGGTCGAGACCGAGAAGACCGCGCCGCTCAAGTCCGAGGTGCGCCTTCTCGACCGCCAGCAGGCCTTCGGCTACACGCAGGAAGACCTGAAGTTCATCATGGAGCCGATGGCGGCCGCCGGCGAGGAGCCGATCGGCTCGATGGGCAACGATTCGCCGCTCGCGGTGCTGTCGAGCAAGAACAAGACCCTCTACAACTATTTCAAGCAGCTTTTCGCGCAGGTCACCAACCCGGCCATTGACCCGATCCGCGAGGACCTGGTGATGTCGCTCGTCTCCTTCATCGGCCCGAAGCCGAACCTGCTCGGCATCGACGAGATGAACCCGCCGCTGCGGCTGGAAGTCACGCAGCCGGTGCTCGACTTCTACGAGATGGAGAAGGTGCGCCACATCGAGCGCTACACCGCCGGCAAGTTCAAGGCCTGCGAGCTCGACATCACCTACCCGGTGTCCTGGGGCAAGGAGGCGGTCGAGGCGCGCCTCGCCTCGCTTGCCGCGCAGGCCGAGGACGCGGTGCGCTCGGGCTACTCGATCATCGTCATCTCCGACCGGCTGGTCGACGCCGAGCGCGTCGCCATCCCGGCGCTGCTCGCGCTCTCGGCGATCCACCAGCACCTGGTGTACAGGGGACTGCGTACGTCCACCGGCCTCGTGGTCGAGACCGGGAGCGCTCGCGAAGTGCACCACTTCGCGCTGCTCGGCGCCTACGGCGCGGAAGCCGTCCATCCCTACCTCGCGCTCGAAACGCTCTTGCTCTCGCACGGCGGGGACCGGACCAATGCCTCCAAGGCCGTGAAGAACTACGTCAAGGCGATCGGCAAGGGGCTGAAGAAGGTGATGTCCAAGATGGGCATCTCCACCTACATGTCCTATACCGGCTCCCAGCAGTTCGAGGCGGTCGGGCTGGCGAGGTCCATCGTCGAGAAGTACTTCACCGGGACCGCCTCGAACATCGAGGGCATCGACGTGTTCGACGTCGCCGAGGAGGCGATCCGCACGCACCGCGCGGCATTCGGCGAGCGCGACCCGGTGCTCGCCACCATGCTCGAGGCGGGCGGCGAGTACGCCTGGCGCGTGCGCGGCGAGGAGCATACGTGGACGCCGGACGCGATCGCCAAGCTGCAGCATGCGTCACGCGCGAACTCGTACGAGACCTACCGGGAGTACGCGGCGCTCATCAACAACCAGTCGGAGCGCCACAAGACCTTCCGCGGGCTGTTCGAGTTCCGCTTCGACAGCAGGAAGCCGGTGCCGATCGAGGAAGTCGAGCCGGCCGCGGAGATCGTCAAGCGCTTCTCCACGGGCGCCATGTCGCTCGGCTCGATCTCGACCGAGGCGCATACCACCCTCGCGATCGCGATGAACCGCATCGGCGGCAAGTCGAACACCGGCGAAGGCGGCGAGGATCGCCGCCGCTATGCGCCCGTAAAGGCGGGAGAGTCCCTGCAAAGCAGGCTGGGAAAAGGCCGGGTCGAGGTCGACCTGCCGCTGCGCGAGGGAGACTCGCTCAAGTCGAAGATCAAGCAGGTTGCCTCCGGGCGTTTCGGCGTTACTGCGGAGTACCTGGCGAGCGCCGAGATGCTGCAGATCAAGATCGCCCAGGGCGCGAAGCCCGGCGAGGGCGGGCAGCTGCCAGGGAAGAAGGTCTCCGAGTACATCGCCGAGCTGCGCTACTCGACCCCGGGCGTGGAGCTGATCTCGCCGCCGCCGCACCACGACATCTACTCGATCGAGGACCTGGCGCAGCTCATCCACGACCTGAAGAATTCCAACCCGCAGGCGGCGATCTCGGTGAAGCTCGTCTCCGAGATCGGCGTCGGCACCATCGCCGCGGGCGTAGCGAAGGGCAAGTCCGACCACGTGACGATCGCCGGCCACGACGGCGGTACGGGTGCCTCGCCGTGGTCCTCGATCAAGCACGCCGGCACGCCGTGGGAACTCGGCCTGGCGGAAACCCAGCAAACGCTCGTCCTCAATCGCCTGAGGGGAAGGATTGCGGTCCAGGTCGACGGCCAGATGAAGACCGGCCGCGACGTGGTGATCGGCGCCATCCTCGGGGCCGACGAGTTCGGCTTCGCCACAGCGCCGCTGGTGGTCGAGGGCTGCATCATGATGCGCAAGTGCCATCTCAACACCTGCCCGGTCGGCGTGGCGACCCAGGATCCGGTGTTGCGGCGCAAGTTCGAAGGCAAGCCCGAGCACGTCGTCAACTACTTCTTCTTCGTCGCCGAGGAAGCGCGGGAGCTGATGGCCCGCCTGGGTGTTCGTACTTTGAACGAATTGATTGGCCATACGGAATTGCTCGATGTTAAGAAGGGCATCGCGCACTGGAAGGCGAAGGGCCTCAACTTCTCGCGCGTCTTCGCGATGCCGCAGATGCCCCCCGAGGTTTCTCGTTTCAACAATGAAGTGCAAAATCATGGGCTCGAAAAGGCGCTCGACAACCGCCTGATCGAGCTCGCGCGCGCGGCGCTCGAGCGGCGCGAGAAGGTGTCGATCGAGATGCCGATCCGCAACATCAACCGCACCGTCGGCACCATGCTCTCGTATGAGGTGGCGAAGCGCTACGGCCACGAGGGCCTGCCCGAGGACACCATCCGCATCCGCTTCGCCGGCTCCGCCGGGCAGAGCTTCGGCGCCTTCCTCGCGCGCGGCATCAGCCTGGAGCTGGTCGGGGACACGAACGACTACTGCGGCAAGGGGCTCTGCGGTGGGCGCATCTCGGTCCAGCCTTCGCCGAAGTTCCGCGGCGAGCCGACCGAGAACATCATCACCGGCAATGTCGTGCTCTACGGTGCGATCGACGGCGAGGCGTATTTCCGCGGCGTCGCGGGCGAGCGCTTCGCGGTGCGCAATTCCGGCGCCCGCGCCGTGGTCGAGGGCGTGGGCGACCACGGCTGCGAGTACATGACCGGCGGGCTGGTCGTCGTGCTCGGCTCGACCGGACGCAATTTCGCCGCAGGGATGTCGGGTGGCTTCGCCTACGTGCTCGACCTCGAAGGCGAGTTCGCCCGGCGCTGCAACACGGCGATGGTGGATCTCGAGCCGGTGCTGCCCGACTCCGAGGACGACGCCACGCTCAGGCGCTTGATCGAGAACCACGTTCGCTACACCGGCTCGAAGCGCGGCAAGGAGGTGCTCGAGCAGTGGACGAGCTACCGCGGGCGCTTCGTGAAGGTCTTCCCGAAGGAGTACCGGCGCGCGCTCGCCGAGCTCGCGGCAAAGACCAAGGCAGCCGCGTAGTTTGGAAAATAAGGTGGATCAATAAGTGGGCAAAATTACCGGGTTCCTCGAGTTCGAGCGGCTCGAGGAGCCGCACGAGCCGACCGAGGCGCGCAAGAAGCACTACCGCGAGTTCTACGCGCGCCTCTCCGACGAGGCGGCCGGGATCCAGGGCGCACGCTGCATGGACTGCGGCGTGCCCTTCTGCATGTCGGGCTGCCCGGTCAACAACATCATTCCCGACTGGAACGACCTCGTGTACCGCCAGGACTGGCAGCGGGCCATCGAGGTGCTGCACTCGACCAACAATTTCCCCGAGTTCACCGGCCGCATCTGCCCGGCGCCCTGCGAGGAGTCCTGCGTGCTGCGCATCAACGAAGACGCGGTCGGCATCAAGTCGATCGAGCACGCCATCGCCGACAAGGCCTGGGAGGAAGGCTGGGTGCGCCCGCAGCCGCCGGCCGTGAAGAGCGGCAGGAAAGTCGCCGTGGTCGGCTCCGGACCCGCGGGGCTCGCCTGCGCGCAGCAGCTCGCGCGCGCCGGGCACGCCGTCACCGTGCTCGAGAAATCCGACCGCATCGGCGGGCTCCTCCGCTATGGCATCCCCGACTTCAAGCTCGACAAGGGCGTCATCGACCGGCGCCTCGAGCAGATGCGCAGCGAAGGGGTGAAGTTCCGCACTTCGGTCCTCGTCGGCACGCAGCCGCCCGGCAAGGGCATCGTCAGCGATGCCCGCGAGAATATTGCTGCGGCCAAGCTGATCTCGGGGTTCGACGCCGTGGTGCTTGCCGGCGGATCGGAGCAGCCGCGCGACCTGCCGATCCCGGGGCGCAGCCTCGAAGGCGTGCATTTCGCGATGGAGTTCCTGCCCCTGCAGAACCGCCGCGTCGCCGGCGACATCGTCGCCGACGAGCTGTGGGCCACGGACAAGCACGTCGTCATCATCGGCGGCGGCGACACCGGCTCCGACTGCGTCGGCACCTCCAACCGCCACGGCGCGAAGAGCGTGACGCAGTTCGAGCTGCTGCCGATGCCGCCCGACGTCGAGCGCAACCCGGTCTGGCCCTACTGGCCGACGCGGCTGCGCACCTCCTCATCGCACGAGGAAGGCGCCAACCGCGACTGGTCGGTCGCCACGAAGGAATTCATCGGCGGGTCAGGTGAAATGAGGGGCAAGCTGAAGGCGCTGAAGGGCGTGCGCCTGGAGTGGCACGACGGCAAGCCGGTGGAGGTCGCCGGCTCCGAGTTCGAGCTGCCGGCCGACCTCGTGCTGCTGGCGATGGGATTCGTCTCGCCGCTGCAGTCGCTGCTCGAGGAATTCGGGCTCGAGCGCGACGCGCGCGGCAACGCCAAGGCGGCCACCGAGGGGCGCGGCGCCTATGCCACCTCGGTGCCCAAGCTCTTTGCCGCCGGCGACATGCGCCGCGGCCAGTCGCTCGTCGTCTGGGCGATCCGCGAAGGCCGCCAGTGCGCGCGCGCCGTCGACGAATTCCTGATGGGCGCCTCCGAGCTGCCGCGCTAGCCTTCGGTCAGGGCGAGCAGCGCAAAGGAGGCGAGCCAGTGCGCGCCGACGTAGTTGGCAGCCACGTGCGGCAGGGCTTCAGCCAGGTGGCGCTCGGCCGGTTCCGGGTGGTTCAAGCGGCGCAGGCACCAGGCGCGCGAGAGCGACAACCCGTCCAGATGCACCTGCTTTGCGTCGGCGCGGTCGAATCCGCGCGGCGGCTGGGCGAGCGGGCCGATGCCGGCCGGCAGGAAGCCGCTCTTCCATGGACCGAAGCGCTCGGGCGGCAAGACTTCCTGCATGAGCAGCGCTTCGATGAGCGACGGCGAGAGGAAATCGTCGAGCGACGGCTCATAGGCGAGCGGCGCCTCCCGATCCTGCAGGTACCAGGTGTGGGCAGCCCTTTCGATCGCCGCTGACAGAGCGTGATCGCCGGCGGCCCGTGCATAGTCGAGGGCGAGCACGCAGGCGAAGGCACTGTTGCCGTGGCTTCCCGCCCGCACGGGGTACGGCGCTTGAAGGTACTGGGCGAGGCGCGCGGCCAGCTCCGCGGCGAGCGGGGCGACGGCCTTCTCCCAGCGCGTGCCGGCGAGCTCGACCTGCAGCTTGAGCAGCCAGGCCCAGCCGTAAGGGCGCTCGAAAGTGCGGCCCGCGGGACTGCGAAAGTACGCGAGCTCTGCGGCAAGATGTTCCGTGCTCAGGTGCCTGTCGAGACACGCCGCAATGTCCGTGGAAGGAAACGCCCTGTGGATCCTCGCCAGCGACCAGTGCATGTGCACCGCCGAATGCCAGTCGTAGCTGCCGAAGAACGCGGGATGGACGCGGCGGTGGTCGAGCTGCTCGCCTGCCGCGGTCAGCAGGTGGTCGAGCTTGTGCGGGTAGGGCCGCGCGACGTTGGCGAGCGCGACGCGGGCGAGTCGCCCGGCGGTGTCGGCGTCGAGCCGGCTCAATCGCTGGTGGGCGCGATGCGGTACTCGAGCACCGCGCGGTTCGCGCGCAGGGCGTCGGACAGGGCGCGCGCGCTTTCGCGGCCCATGCTGCGCAACACCATGCGGTACTCGAACTGCGTTCCCTCGGCGGCGAGCCGGTAGGTGAGGTTGTACACGGAGAAGCCGTGGGCGGTGACCGCCTTCAGCAGCTCCCCCTCCGGCATCGCGGCATCGCGCGAAAAGCGCACCATGAAGTTGGCGTAGGTCTCGGTCGGCAGGCGCGCTTCGATCCAGCGGAACAGCGACAGCGTGCCGAGCGCGAGCAGCGTGCCGACCACGGCGGCGAAATAGAAGCCGACGCCGGTGAGGATGCCGATCGCCGCCGTGATCCAGATCGACGCCGCGGTGGTCAGGCCGCGCACCGTGAAGCCTTCCTTGATGATCGCCCCGGCACCGAGGAAGCCGATGCCGGTCATGATGCCCTGCGCCATGCGTGTCGGATCGATGACCACTCGCGCCGTGGTGCTGTCGGGCATCCAGTGCGTCTCGTAGACCGTCACCAGCATCAGCAGGCTGGAGGCGAGGCAGACCAGCGCGTGCGTGCGGAACCCGGCCGGCCGGCCCCGATGGCTGCGCTCCAGGCCGATCAGTCCGCCGGCGGCAAGCGCGGCCACCAGGCGGAAGAGGATCTCGAAATACTCCTGGGCCATGCCGCCGAGTCTAGGCGAAAACGATAGAATCGGCACGGATTCAAACGGATGGCGCTACAAATCGTGATTCTCGCGGCGGGCCAGGGCAAGCGCATGCGCTCGGGCCTGCCCAAGGTGCTGCACCCTCTCGCCGGCCGCCCGCTGCTCGCCCATGTGCTCGACACCGCGCGCGCGCTGAAGGCGCGGAGAATCGTGGTCGTGCACGGCCACGGCGCCGAGGCCGTGCGCGCTGCCTTTCCCGATGCCGGCATCGCATGGGCGCTGCAGCCCGAGCAGCTCGGCACCGGGCACGCGGTACAGCAGGCGATGCCGCACCTCGAGGCGGGCGGCGACGTGCTCGTTCTTTACGGCGACGTGCCGCTGGTGCGCGAGGCGACGCTGCGCCGGCTGCTCGAGGCAGCGCGCGAGGGCCTGGCCGTGCTCACCGTCGAGCTCGACGACCCGGCGGGCTACGGGCGCGTGCTGCGCGACCAGGCCGGCCGGGTGGCGCGCATCGTCGAGCACAAGGACGCCTCCCCGAGCGAGCGCGCCGTGCGCGAGGTCAACGCCGGCTTCTACGCCCTGAGCGCGCCGCGCCTCGCCGGATGGCTGAAGAGGATCACCAACCGCAACGCGCAGAAGGAGTACTACCTCACCGACATCGTGGCCCTGGCGGTCGCCGAGGACGTGCCGGTGATCGGGGTGAGGGCCGAGGATGAATGGGAAGTCGCCGGCGTCAATTCCAAGCGCGAGCTCGCCGCGCTCGAGAGGCGCTACCAGAAGCAGGCGGCCGAGCGCCTGCTCGACGAAGGCGTGACGCTCGCCGACCCGGCGCGCATCGACGTGCGCGGCGCGCTGCAATGCGGGCGCGACGTCTCGATCGACGTGAATTGCGTGTTCGAGGGCCGCGTGACGCTGGGTGACGGGGCGCGGGTGGGCGCGAACTGCGTCCTGCGCGACGTCACCGTCGGGACCGGGACCGAGGTCTTCGCCTTCAGCCACCTCGACAGCTCCGTCATCGGCGCGCGCTGCCGCATCGGCCCGTATGCGCGCCTGCGCCCCGGCGCGGACCTCGCCGACGAGGTGCACATCGGCAATTTCGTCGAGATCAAGGCGAGCCGCCTCGGCGCCGCGTCGAAGGCGAACCACCTCGCCTATATCGGCGACGCCGAGCTGGGCGCGCGCGTCAACGTCGGCGCCGGGACCATCACCTGCAACTACGACGGCGCGGAGAAGCACCGCACCGTCATCGAGGACGACTGCTTCATCGGCTCCGACGCGACGCTGGTGGCGCCGGTGCGCATCGCCCGCGGCTCCTATATCGGCGCGGGCTCCACCATCAGCAAGGACACCCCGCCCGGGCAGCTCACCGTCGCGCGCGCGAAGCAGGTGTCGGTCCCCGGCTGGAAGCCGCCGAAGAAGAAGGGCTAGCGCCAATGTGCGGCATCGTCGGCGCGGCTGCGCGCCGTGACATCGTCCCCGTCCTCATCGAGGGGCTGCGGCGGCTCGAGTACCGCGGCTACGACTCTGCGGGCATCGCCGTGCTCGACGATGCAAAACTGAAGCGGCTGCGCGCCGCCGGGCGCGTCAGCGAGCTCGCCTCGCAGGTCGACAGCCAGGCGCTCTCCGGGATGACGGGCATCGCGCATACCCGCTGGGCGACGCACGGCGCCCCGACCGAAGCCAACGCGCATCCGCATGTCTCCGGCGGCCTGGCGGTGGTGCACAACGGCATCATCGAGAACTACGAGCAGATTCGCGCGCGCCTGAAGAAGGCCGGCTATGCGTTCGCTTCCCAGACGGACACCGAGGTCATCGCGCACCTGGTCGTCGAGCTGCGCAAGACCGCCCCGGATCTGCTCGGCGCGCTGGTCCGCGCGGCGGCGGAGCTCGAAGGCGCCTTCGCCATCGCGCTCGTCTCGGTCGACGACCCGGCGACCGTGGTCGTGGCGCGAAGAGGTCCGCCCCTGCTTCTCGGGCTCGGCAAAGGGGAGAACTTCGCCGCCTCCGACGTATCGGCCCTGGTCCAGGTCACGCGGCGGGTGGTCTACCTCGAGAACGGCGACTGCGCCGAGATCCGTCCCGACGGCGTGCGCATCGTCGACGCCGGCGGCGCGCCGGTGAAGCGCGACGCGCACCTGTCCGAGCTCGCGTCCGAGGCCGCCGAGCTCGGACCGTACCGGCACTACATGCAGAAGGAGATCCTCGAGCAGCCCGGCGCCGTGGCCAACACGCTGGAGCTGCTCGGCGGCGCCAATACCGTGGCGCCCCAGCTCTTCGGCGTCGCGGCGGCCGAGGCATTCGTGCGCACGACCTCGGTGCAGATCGTCGCTTGCGGCACGAGCTACCACGCCGGCCTCGTGGCGCGCTACTGGATCGAGGAGCTCGCCCGGGTTCCGTGCAACGTCGAGATCGCGAGCGAGTACCGCTACCGGATCACGGTCCCCGACAGCAGCGGACTGCTGGTCACCATCTCGCAATCGGGGGAGACCGCGGACACCATCGCCGCCTTGCAGCACGCCCAGTCGCTCGGCTATCGCAACGCGCTCGCCATCTGCAACAGCCCGGAAAGCTCGCTGGTGCGCGCATCCAACCTGCGCTTCATGACGCGGGCCGGACCCGAGATCGGTGTCGCATCGACGAAAGCCTTCACGACGCAGCTCGCAGCGCTCTTCCTGCTCGCCCTCGCCCTTGCCAAGGCACGCGGCCGGCTGGAGCCGGAGCGCGAGCGCTCGCTGCTCGCCAGCGCGCGCCACCTTCCCGCCGCGCTCGCGGCGATCGTCGCCATCGAGCCCCGGATCGAGCCCTGGGGAAGGCGCTTTGCAGCCCACCAGCACGCGCTCTTTCTCGGCCGCGGCATCCACTACCCCATCGCGATGGAGGGTGCGCTCAAGCTGAAGGAGATTTCCTACATCCATGCCGAGGCCTACGCTGCCGGCGAGCTGAAGCACGGCCCGCTCGCCCTTGTCGACCGCGACATGCCGGTGGTGGCGGTGGCGCCCTCCGACGCGCTGCTCGAGAAGCTGAAGTCGAACCTGCAGGAGGTGCGGGCGCGGGGCGGGGAACTCTACGTCTTTGCCGACCAGCAGACCCGCATGGAGGAGAGCGAAGCGGTGCACGTCATACGCCTGACCGACCACGCCGGGCTCCTATCGCCGATCCTGCACGTGGTGCCGCTGCAGATGCTCGCCTACCATGCGGCGCTCGCGCGCGGCACGGACGTCGACAAGCCGAGGAATCTGGCCAAGTCGGTCACAGTAGAATAATCTTCAGGACGTGTAATTGGCGTTTTCGAATCCTAAAGGAGGGGAACCAATGAAGATCAGAGCATCCATGGCGGCGCTCGCCGTGGCGGCGGCTTTTTCGCCCGCCGCGCACGCGCAGACCGAGATCCAGTGGTGGCATTCGATGCAAGGCGCGCTGGGCGAAAGGGTCAACGACTTCGCCAACAAGTTCAATGCCAGCCAGAAGGATTACAAGGTCGTGGCCGTGTACAAAGGCCAATACCCGGTTTCCATGACGGCAGCGATTGCCGCGTTCCGCGCTGGCAATGCGCCGCACATCCTCCAGGTCTTCGAAGTGGGAACCGCCACAATGATGGCTGCCAAGGGGGCGATCGTTCCGGTGGCAACGGTGATGAAGAACGCCAAGGAGCCCTTCGATCCGAAGGCGTACCTGCCGACCGTCGCAGGCTACTACACGGATCTGAAGGGAAATATGCTGTCGTTTCCCTTCAATAGCTCGACTGCGCTTTTCTACATCAACAAGGATGCGTTCAAGAAAGCCGGTCTCGAGCCCAAGGCGCCCAAGACTTGGAAAGAGCTGCGGGTGACCGCGGAAAAGCTGAAGGCGGCAGGGCAGGAGTGCGTTTACACCACTGCCTGGCCCTCCTGGGTTCACGTGGAGAACTTCAGCGCCTGGCACAACGTGCCGATCGGCACCAAGCAGAACGGCATGGGCGGCTTCGACACCAAGTTCACGGTGAACTCGCCGCTGCACGTGCGCCATATCGCAATGCTGGGCGACATGGCGAAGAAAGGTCTATTTACGTACGCCGGGAGGACGAACCAAGGCGATGCGAAGTTTTCGAGCGGCGAGTGCGCCATGTTCACCGGCAGCGCCAGCGCGCAGGCGGGCATCAAGAAAGCCGGCAAGGTCGACTGGTCGGCGCATTTCCTTCCGTATCACGACGACGTGAAGGGCGCGCCGCAAAATTCCATCATCGGCGGGGCCTCGCTATGGGTCATGGGCGGCAAGAAGCCGCAGGAGTACAAGGGCGTGGCCAAGTTCCTGGCCTTCCTGTCGCGGCCCGAAGTTCAAATGGAATGGCACACCGGCACAGGCTATGTGCCGATCACCATGGCCGCCTACGAGCTGACCCGCAAATCGGGCTACTACGACAAGGAGCCTGGTGCCGAGACTACGATCAAGCAATTGACCAACAAGGCGCCGACCGCGAACTCCAAGGGCCTGCGCTTCGGCAATTTCGTCCAGGGGCGCGAGGTGATCGAGGAGGAGATGGAGGCAGTATTCGCCGGCAAGAAGGACGCCAAGACCGCGATGAACGACGCGGTCCGGCGCGGCGACCAGATCCTGCGCAAGTTCGAGGCGGCCAACAAGCGGTAAGCAGATAGCAAGCTGCGCCGGGCGGAAATGGAAAAGCGCGTCGTCTTCCGCTCGGCGTGGTTGCCTTACGCGCTGCTCGCGCCGCAAATCGCGGTGACGCTGGTTTTTTTCTTCTGGCCGGCGGCGCAGGCGGCCTGGTTTTCGCTCCAGTTGCAGGACCCCTTCGGCCTGCACACGGAATTCGTCGGCCTGCAGAACTTCAAGGAGCTGTTCGCCGACTCCAACTATCTCGCCTCGTTTCGCACGACCGCGGTGTTCAGCTCTTTGGTCGCGTTCTCGGGCATCGCGATCTCCCTGCTCTTCGCCACCATGGCCGACCGTGTCCTGCGCGGTGCGCTCGCCTACAAGACGCTGCTGATTTGGCCGTACGCCGTCGCGCCTGCGATTGCCGGCGTGCTGTGGGCTTTCCTTTTTGCGCCCTCGATCGGGATCATCAGCTATGTACTCAAGCGAGGCGGCATCGATTGGAACTGGGTCATCGACGGCGATCAGGCAATGCTGCTGGTGGTGATCGCGTCCGTCTGGAAGCAGATCTCGTACAACTTCCTCTTTTTCCTCGCGGGCCTGCAGTCGATCCCGCGCCCGCTGATCGAGGCGGCGGCGATCGATGGGGCGGGACCCATGCGCCGTTTCTGGACGGTTGTCTTCCCGCTGCTCTCGCCGACGACCTTCTTCCTGCTCGTGGTGAATATCGTCTATGCATTCTTCGACACGTTCGGCGTGATCGACGCAACCACCCAGGGCGGCCCGGCCCAGGATACGCAGATCCTCGTCTACAAGGTGTACTACGACGGCGTCAAGGCAGCCGATCTCGGGGGATCGTCGGCGCAGTCGGTCATCCTGATGTTCATCGTCATCGTGCTCACAGCGGTGCAGTTTCGATTCGTCGAGAGAAGGGTCCAGTACTCGTGATCGAGAATCGGCCCGGGCTTACGGTGCTCTCGCACGCGGTGCTGATGCTCGGCGTGCTGGCGGTGGGATTTCCGCTCTACGTGACGTTCGTCGCCTCCACGCTCAGGGTGGAGGAGATCATGT